>Ga0228710_1001814_pt1 | contig 32817 bp, 21 predicted proteins | sample MedpolnodulmetaG_FD_177995 | JGI IMG/M metagenome (GOLD analysis project Ga0228710, IMG submission 177995) | Root nodule microbial communities from Medicago polymorpha collected in Santa Monica, California, United States - pink nodules | ecosystem: Host-associated > Plants > Roots > Nodule... | reverse complement strand
CAATAAAGTGGCCATTTTCAAAATAAATAAATAAATAACTTAATTAGACCAACCTAATTTTCATCCAAAAATAAATAAACAAACACTTGCGTTGTTGGAGAAGTCAGCTTCGATCTTCCTCCGTGGAACTCGAAGATTACAATACTCATCACTCACACACTCACTCTTCTCTCTTCAGATCCATTGTCATGGCCATGGCGATTAGGGTTTTTCTCTCTTTTCTCCTTTTTCTCTCTTTAACCAATCTCGCTTCTTCTCTTTACGAAGATCAAGTTGGTCTCATGGATTGGTAAATTCAATCACTCTTATTCACGCCCATAATTCGATTTGTTTTAATTATCCCCTTGTTGTAATCATCGCCTTAAAACCTCGATCTATTTTCATTGATTTTTCTTTCTAATTTCAAACTCTTCGATGCGGTTGCAAGTACTTGCTACTTAATCTAAACCTTAATTGATCTGTTGATCGGTTTTTTTTAATCATTGAGGATAATCAAGTTTACATGAAAATTAGACTTCCAGTGCATAAATTAGCCTTTTAATTATGCACGATGGAGTAAATTTTTTTACACCATCAACAAATCAATATATGCCTGACTTTAAAAGTGATTATAATAAAATTCAATCTGTTTTTATGACTTGGAAGTTATAATTGATCGATTGTGATTCTCTAAACATAATTTTACATGACCGAGTATATTACTGACTGGTTAATATCTTTTCGGCTGCCAATTGCAGGCACCAACAGTATATTGGGAAGGTGAAGCATGCTGTGTTCCATACTCAGAAGACGGGACGAAAGCGTGTTTTAGTGTCCACCGAAGAAAATGTTGTAGCTTCCCTCGACCTTCGTCATGGAGAGATTTGTATGGCTAATTTGTGTTACTGGTTTTGCTGTATATTAATTAAGTTGTTATCTGAACTAAATATAAGAGAAATTTGGGTCAACAAAACTATGTATCTGGTCCAAACCCAAATTTCTGTTATATTTAGGAGAGTGTTGTTTTTGATGCTGTCATAGGTTATGGCTTATGATGGCTAATATAATATTAAGCCTAATAGTCTTGAATCATTTTCGGAGTAAATCAAGCCTTTTCCAAGCAATAACCGTTGGTTGTTTGCTTAGTTGTTTGTTTTCTTTTGTTTGGAATTAGAAAATGATGAATTGTGTTTTTGTTGCTTTTGCAGTTTGGAGGCATGTTCTTGGCACCAATGATGTTGTTGATGGGATTGACATTGCCCTTGGAAAATGTATTATGTCTAACCTTTTTCTGTTTGGTATCTTTTCACGCAGAATGATACTACATGCTATCTAGTTTTAGTTGTACTACAGAAAAGTTATATTGTGTTTCATAATTTATCATAAAAAATATATTGACATTGGGATGTGACATTAATTTTCAGGATTCTTCTTGTTACCATGATCCTTTTCTATTCCTTTTTTGGTACTTGGTTTAGTTAATTTGTATTTCTTTTGAAAATATATTTGTTTGGATTTCTTCTACATATTTGACGAAGAACAAGTTATTGACCAAAATATAACAAATATATGTGATATATTTCCTCATAAATACAGTCTTCCTGTTGCTGCATTCTCTGTTGCAATTCTCATACGAGGTTGCAAATGAAGATGTTGGGGTTGTAGAACAAAAATTTTGGTGAATCAATCTGATGCTCATCTCAGTCTCACTCTAATTGCATAAAGATATCAAAGAGTAAACATCTTTCTCATAAAAGAGTAAAGTTAGCCTGAGATTCACTCCACCTCGTCTCCACTTTCAAGTGTCTATTGTCCAAATATCTCATTTGGCTATCTGTATCTCGTAAAGCAATGATATTCCCCGCGTTTGTTGTCTCATTGTTTCAAATATAATATAATAAGTTAAAGGATGTCATGCACTAGTAAAGAGACTTAACAGTGATTTTTCATTAATCTGTCATTTCTTCTGTGCTCTCTTTAATACTTTGTTGGAGTGAATAATTTTATGCATCAAGATTTGTTTCAATTTTAGCGTATATTAGTGATTGAGTTCACAAATGTGTGTTTAAATGTTGCAGATGTCATCACCCTTTCCTCTGATGGAAGTATATTGAGAGCATGGAACTTACCTGACGGCCAGATGGTTTGGGAGTCTTCCCTTCAGGGATCAAAGGAATCAAAGTCAATATTAAACATTCCAGTAAGATTTTTTTTTCTTTCTAAGTACCATATCTTTTGTTATATACAAATGAATGTGATGTGGTTTCTTATTGAATAAAGTAAGAAGATTACGAAAAGGTTAAGAAACAATAACTGATATAAAAGGTATAACATCCTCCAAAGCTGTGAAGAGGACACATACATAAAGTGAGCATCCTCTGGAGATGCAAACAGAACTCGATAATAGATTGAGCTAGTTAAAACAATAGACCTTCTAATTCTCTCGAACATAATTAGAGAAATCCTCCTTAATATATACATTAAGATGAATGCCAAAGGAAATAAGGTGCCATGACTCGACCCATATATTATGGGTGACTTTGCTATGTGGGCTCTGTTTGGGAGTTTGTAGGGGAGGGAGGGGGGAAGAGAGAAAGAGAGAAATCTCCCACCTTATTTAAGAGAGTCATTTTGTAGAGAATGAGAATAGAAAGCTTATGATTGATATGTTTTCAAGAGTATTATAAAAGGATAGAAATGTTCTGAAGAATTTGTATAAACTCTCAGAAAGCTTTCTGCAATATATTGAGTTCACCCATATTATGGGGATTTAGTATTATGAAGAAAAATAAACACCCATTCAAGTTGGGAGACATTCCCTCTCTCTCTCTCTCTCTTCCCTTTCCTTTCCCTCCTGTCCTAAACCCCCAAGCGGAGCCTTAAGGTCTTTATTTTATTGAAAGTTTTCATTGGCAGTGTGTTCGCTCAACCAACCCATTTTCTAAAATGGGCTAACCCACCCGCCCTTTCATTGGCTGGTTGATGGTGGGGCAGAATAGTTTAGTCTGCATTGCCATCTTTATGAACCTGCACTGACCCCCTTTACTGCCACAAACCTGCCCGGACCAGTTGGCCTTGGTTTATTTTGTTGTATTTTTCTGTACACCTGTAATTAATTGCAGATTTTACTTTTTGCAGAAAAATTTGAAAGCTGACAAGGATGATTTGATCCTTGTTTTTGGTAAAGGGTGTCTTCATGCCATTTCTGGCATAGACGGTGAAGTTCTCTGGAGGAAAGATTTTGCCAGTGAGAGGTATGACAAATTTGGGGTTGGATAGCCTAATGTTTTTTTCTTAAGCAAAAGAGTACCATTGATGTTTTTTTATATCTTAATCATATTTGCAGCATTGAAGTTAGCCATATTATACAGTCTCCTGAAGTGATTTATGTAGCTGGTTTTGTTGGTTCTTCAAAGTTTTATGTTTATGAAGTGAATGCTAAGAGCGGGGAGTTGTTAAAGAATAATCATGTAACACTTCCCTTTGCAACTTCTGGGGAATCATTATCAGTCTCAGGTGATAAGTTTGTGGTGTTGGATGATGTAAGGTCAAAGATAGTAACAATAGACATCAACAATGGAGATATTAACTACAACCAGAAGCAAGTTTCAGACCTCATCAAGGATTCATCTGGACAGGCAGTAATATTACCATCAAAGCTTCCAGGACTGTTTGCATTAAAAATCAATTCCCAAGTTCTCTTAATTAAAGTTACAAATGAAGGTGAGTTGGTGGCGCTGGACCAAATCGACAATACAGCAGCCTTTAGCAATGCTCTGTCAATTTCAGAGGATCAACATGTCTTTGCCTTTGTTCAATATGAAGACAATAAAATTCAGCTCTCTGTAAAGGATGTTAATGATTGGAATGGTGCTTTGCTGAAGGAAAACTTGGTAATAGACCATCAAAGAGGAAATATTGAGAAGATTTTCATAAACAATTATGTCAGGACAGATAGATCTCATGGGTTCAGAGCATTGATGGTAATGGAGGATCATTCACTTCTATTAGTTCAACAAGGAGAAATTGTCTGGAGTAGAGAGGACGGTCTTGCCTCAGTTGTTGATGTAACAACGTCAGAATTACCTGTGGAAAAGGAAGGTGTATCTGTTGCAAAAGTAGAACAAAACCTCTTCGAATGGCTTAAGGTATGCCCTTGATATGTTTAACAAGGACATTATACTGTCTATTTTTTTACAGATACTTATGTTTTTGCGTGTGTATGTGTCAAGTGAGAGTATATCTCATTTGAAGAATTAATCTTGACCACTCAACATAATTATATGATCAAGATTATCTTGAAGTAAACAATTTTGACGGTTAGTGTATGGTTATGTGGTCATCAAGATTAGACCCTCTCACACTTCCGCTTGATACTTCTCTATATGTATATATTCTGTTGTTTTAATGTTAGAATTATGATTTTTATGTGTATATCTTTAACTGCTGCTCTAATGGTGGAACTTTCATGAAGGGACATGTGCTGAAACTCAAAGGAACTCTAATGATCGCAAGCGCTGAGGAGAAAATAGCTATTCAAAAGCTTAGGTTGAGGAGTTCTGAGAAAAGCAAAATGACTCGTGATCATAATGGTTTTCGTAAGTTGCTTATAGTACTTACAAGGGCAGGAAAGGTTTTTGCTTTGCATACCGGGGATGGACGCATAGTTTGGTCTACGACACTTCATTCTCTGCGTAAATCAGAGGATTGTGAACATCCAGTTGGGCTTAACATTTATCAGTGGCAGGTTCCACATCATCATGCACTGGATGAGAATCCATCTCTTCTTGTAATTGGGCGATGTGGACCAAGTGTGACTGCACCAACTGTTATTTCTTTTCTTGATGCATACACAGGGAAAGAACTCAATTTTCTGAGTCTTGCCCACACCGTTGCTCGAGTTATTCCACTGCCTTATACTGATTCAACTGAACAGCGTTTGCATCTTATTATAGATGTTAACAAACATGCATATTTATACCCAAGAACTCCTGAAGCTATTGAGATTCTGAAACGTGAGTTTTCCAATATATACTGGTACTCGGTTGAGACTGATAATGGTGTTATTAGAGGTCATGCCTTAAAGAGCAATTGCATTCATGAAGTTGTGGATGAATACTGCTTCGTATTCAGGGACTTGTGGTCAATTGTATTCCCATCGGAATCAGAAAAGATAATTGCAACAGTTACAAGAAAATCAAATGAGGTATGGTGCCTTTGGTTTTGAGGTTTTTAATTAAAAGAACATTTAATTAATATGTGCTCAACTCGACAGCTTGAGTTGGGTTTTTATCATAAAGAATGAAATTAAGTTTTTAGTTTTGAGGTGATTTTTTTCCCTAGTAAGAGGTGATTTGATTGGTAGTGTAATATTTACTAATCATAATATCCAAGTTTTGTTATGCTCCCAAATCAGCGTGCCTTTAGTTTTTCCGAAGTCGTTTGAATTGTATATGTAGTTATATTTCAATATAACAAATGATCATAATTAATACGACAATTAAAGATTTTCAACGCATTTAAACTTTAAATATTATAATGACTCTCTTTCATTTAGTTATGCTCCCAAATCAGTGTGCCTTTAGTTTTTCCAAAGTCGTTTGAATTGTATATGTAGTTATATTTCAATATAACAAATATCATAAATAATACGACAATTAAAGATTTTCAACGCATTTAAACTTTAAATATTATAATGACTCTCTTTCATTGAGTCTTTGATCATTTCTTTGCTTCCTTCCTTTCTAAATTATTACTCTTTTTTCATTTCATCTAGGTTGTTCATACTCAAGCAAAAGTTATGACTGACCACGATGTCATGTACAAGTATATATCGAAGAATATACTTTTTGTCGCAAATGCAGCACCAAAAGCCAGTGGGGAAATCGGAACAGCAACCCCAGAGGAGGCAACTTTGGTTATCTATATCATTGATACTGTGACTGGTCGCATATTGCATCGCATGACCCACCATGGTTGCCAGGGTCCTGTTCATGCTGTAAGCTTTTGAGCTACCTTCTCATTCTTAAGATGTATTATATGAATTGGGCTCTCACATCGCATGAATATTATTTCTGTAGGTATTTAGTGAAAACTGGGTTGTCTACCACTATTTTAATCTCAGGGCTCACAGACATGAGATGTCAGTTATCGAGGTCTATGACCAGTCTCGGGCGGTATGTCAGCCAACTTGTGTATTGTTATTTGATTATTCTTCTCTCTATCTAATTTTTTGCCACTAATCTTTTTTTACATGATTATTGTGTTCATCCAGTCATTATTTCTTGTGTTGTCTTTGTTCATTCTAATGTGATATATGGCTGGAATATATTTCACAGGATAACAAAGATATTTGGAAGTTTGTTCTTGGGAAGCATAATCTTACATCACCCATCTCTTCTTATTACCGACCAGAAATCTCAGCAAAATCACAATCATACTTCTTTACTCACTCTGTGAAAGCCATTGAAGTGACTTCAACTGCTAAGGGTATAACCTCTAAGCAGCTTCTTATAGGAACAATTGGCGATCAGGTAGGAATTATTATGACTGTTTTCCCACATGAAAACTTGAGATCAAAAGCAACACTGCTGTTTTCTCGTTTAATTGGATTCTTCAATCTATTGACATTCTTACTGTTTTTTTTTTTGTTTGCTGCAGGTTTTGGCACTTGATAAACGATTTTTGGATCCCCGTCGGACTCTCAATCCCTCACAAGCTGAGAAAGAAGAAGGAATTATTCCTCTTACCGATTCACTACCGATCATTTCTCAGGTATATTTTCATCTGAAGTTTCCTTAATTTAATATAAGCAAAAAAAAAACTTTCATTTTCTCAAAACAAATTTTTTGAGTCTTAAAAGGATTAAAAACATCAGTAAGTTTACAATTTTCTCTTATCACAATAAATATGAAATTGCTTCTGGTCAGGGAGACAGTGCGTTGAGAGGGGGGGGGGATGGGTTGGGGGACATATTTTGGATGACAAAGAATTGTCTACTGATGAAGGGCTGTGACCTTTATTCTTTAGATGTTTAGCGGCAAAGTACATGACATGCCAAGTTATAGCCAGCAATATATATCCATGCATGTTGTGTGAGATAAATTTCTGATTTAACTATATGTATAACACACTCCATTCCTTTTTCTCGGGGGAATTTCTCTGTACCAGAGGGATTAGCCATATGTTAGACTGTAAGAATTACAACTTTAACAACTTGTTCCTATCCATTATGAGAACTAGTAATTGGAAAACGATAAGGAGGATGGAGAAATGACTTTGAGCCCTGTTTTTACTTGCTATGGCCTGCACTTGCATATCGTCCTTCCTCAGTTTAGAGTAGATCTGCTTGAGCAAATGCATACTAGTTAGATAAACATTTGAAACCAACTAGGTACTCTTCTCTTTAAGCTTACTATACTTCTTAACATGAAATTCACACATTCTGTTTGAATCTATGCAGTCCTATATCACACATTCCCTAAAAGTAGAAGGTCTGCGAGGTATAGTAACTGTGCCTGCCAAATTGGAGTCTACATCCCTTGTCTTTGCCTATGGAGTAGATCTATTTTTTACTCAGATTGCTCCTTCTAGGACTTACGATTCACTGACTGAAGATTTCAGCTATGCTCTACTTCTGCTAACAATTGTTGCACTTGTAGCAGCATTATTTGTTACTTATGTATTATCGGAGAGGAAAGATCTAGAAGAGAAATGGAGATGATCTGCCTTCCATATCTGACGTGTAATTTCTTAAGTTTTGAACTATTAAGTAGGTCTTAGTTTCTTTTTTTATTTATTAGTTCATTTCAGAGCTTCGTTGAGATCTCGTAGCTTGAATTACAAAACTGTAAAATTCCATTACATTCCTTTGTTTGAGGCTGAATGGAGGATATTAATGTTGTAAATTGAGGATTTAGATAGGAGAAACACGTACTTCAAAAGGCAGTGCTTTGTGAAACAAATAGGGATGGCTGCATTTGATGAAATATTTTGCTCCTTATTCTAATTGCAGTTACACGTTTACAACCACGAGGTGGACGGAAAACAGATTCTTATTTCCAATCATTTTCTTCAGTTAAATTATGGATTTATGTATGACTTTAGTTCCTCTTTTTAGATGCTTTTATATTTTACAATTTTGGCATGCATGAAATATAATTGACAAATTTAACATGATAATCTCCATCAAAGAAGGAAAACAACCATTGAAGTCTCAAAATAAACGATTATTGCTCTTCCCCCAGCACAAAACGCTTGCACCCTGCAGCCATGCCCTAAATGCCCCTGCACTAGTTAAGTAGCGCAAGTGTTAATCGTTGCGCCACTTAACTAACACTGCGTGTGTTAACTTGCGCTGCGCTAGTTAAGTGGCGCTACATGCTGTCTTAAAGAAGACTGAACACTTCATTTTCTCATTTCTCATCTAAAATCTCAAAAATCTCTCTCAAATCACCCAAACACAAAATTCCTTCAAGTTCAAATCAAACAACACTCCACTAACAAGTAAGTCTTCATAATCAAAAAATTTCTCTTAAATTAGAAATTTTTTAGATTTAGGGTTTGTTTAAATTTTGGTTTTTTTGGCAAGAAATCATACAATGTGTACATGAAAATGACTTGTGTTGCTTAAATGTTTGCATGTTTATGTTATAGTTTTTTTTTTAGATTTAGGGTTTGTTTAAATTTTGATTTTGCTTGCAAGAAATGATACAATGTTACATGTAAATGACTTATGTTGCTTAACTGTGGTTAGATGTTTGCATGTTAATGTTGTAATTTTGAGTTTTAGGGTTTATGTATAATTTGCACTCCAAGTGTTTGATAAAATGTTTGAATGAGTTTTTCATTGATTGTTTTTAATTTCTTACTGTGTAGATTTGAAGCAATGGCGGGGTGGATCGACGTTTATGCACAATTCAACGGCGGAGAACCTCAGAGGTTGAAGGTTCGGTGCCTTGGTGTAACGTTAAGAGGTCTCAAGGATCAACTTAATGAATTCAACCAAGGAGTCAACCCCAGAGACACAAGGAGGGTGAAATACGTTCGGTATAAACGTCCAACGCTCGACGAGGGAAGAGTATCATTCACTTGGGTGGAATTAACGAACGACGAAAACGTGAAGAGCATGTTTTGGGAGCACAGCATGTTCCAGTGGATCGATATGCGGGTAACGTTGCTGAGATCAACTGAAGATATAATCAACAGTCTGATTCCGCCAAAAGATCGTGATTAGGTAGGGAAATGCACCTTCCAACTACAACAATTATCTTCCTCTGGATGAGGTAATTCAAACTTGTTAAACGCCAGTTCCCAAGCATTCACCCGGAAGTGTTATTGTTTCATTCAAAAGATTAAATTCTTGTTAGTTTGGTTTAGATGAAGGTATTGAAGTGTCAAAGACTGGACCTCATTCTTTTGGCACTTGAATACCATCATCTAAACCAAACTAACAAGAATTTAATCTTTTGAATGAAACAATAGAACTTCCGGATGAAAGCTTGAGAGCTGGTGTTTAGCTAGTTTGAATTTACCCTATTCAGTGGTAAGATAATTGTTGTAGTTGGAAGGAACATTCCCGAATGTAATGATTCGTCTATACAATGTAATGTAACTTTTATTTGAATTTATTCAATAACCAACTTTATTCGAATTCACGCTGAGTTTAATTAGGCATTTTTTCGATTTTTTGTAATACGTAACTTTATTTGAATTTATTCAATACGCAATTTTTATTCGAATTCACGCTGAATTTATTCTAATTCATTTATTTACTTTATTCAATACATTGTAACATAGGTTATATCTACCATAAATATAGTCAAAAAACGTGAAAAAACTTAACAAAAACGTGCAAAATCGTGTGTCCTTCAGCTCTGACCACCGGTCAAGGTGCGTGAGTTAACTCGCGCACATGCCAGTAGTGCGTGACTTAACTCATGCAGGGACATTAATGTCTTTTCAGTTGGGTGCGAACATTTTGTGCAGGACGAAGAGCGTAATCAAAATAAACTCCATTTGCAACATGCTAATAGAGCCCGGGCCCATCGACGGGGAGAATCATACATGACAATACACGACTTCCAAATATTTGCTTTCATCTTAGTTAACATGTCAACACCACACTGATTTTCTTCACGAAGTATGTGACTATAAACGAAGGACCAATCTTTCCTTAATCCAAAGATCATTGATAATTTGCATCTCATTTATAAATATTGATAAAAAATAACAAAATTGATTTCGTGAATCACTTAATAATATATCTTTTACATTACTCTCTCTGGCCTTAATCTTTGTTCTTTAATTTTATTTTTGTTTTAAAACTTTGGTTGTTTTAGGAGACTAAGACATAATTACTAAGACAAATCATCTGGGAGAATTTATGTTCAATTTTTGGATGGAACAATTTTTTATTAAACTTTACTTACAAAAACTAACGATAATTCAAAAAATATTGTTGTACCCTTACCAAAATCAAATACATGTATTGATGAATTTAACTTTTACTAGTTGATTAAGGGAAAAAGATACTCCTTCCTTCCAGAATAAAATATAAGCGAAAATTATTCAAAAAGTTAAATATATTTGCCTATTTGGTTCAACTATGTCAAATACCTTTAATTTTTTGGAATATTTTTGCTTATATTTCATTTTAGAGGAAGTATGCATCTACATTTATTATTATTTTTAGTATGTGTACCAATCTTTAAAGAGTATTTTTTATAATAATTTTAAATGTACAATTGTATTACTTAAAAAAAAATCAAATTGAACAATGATGACTTTTTTTTTCTCTCAAAACAAACTGATCACTCTTTTATTGTTTTCAAAATATCATTTTATAAATAATAAAATTAAATTATACAAACAATCATATATACATGCACACATTATATCTGACAATTCTTTAATTTAGGTTGTACCAATTTTTTCATCAAAAAAAAAGAAGCTGTGCCAATTTTTTTTTAAAGCCAAAATATAGGGTCATGAATAGCGAATATATTTATTCCTCCAATTTTGGAAATTATATCCTGCCACTGCTTAGCACATCAGCATTCGTGATTTTGAGGAATGCTAGCAACACACATTTTAACCCACATGATTTGGTGGGATCCATGTGAGTTTTAACCTATTAAAGAGAGTTTGTTGAAAAATATATGAATTATAACCAATAAAAAAAAAAAGTATATTAAAATGTGTGTTGTTAATATTTCTCAACACATAAATTAAACTACAAGACAATAATTAATATTTGTCAATGCACAACCCAAACATAACCATAACAAGACATCTTATCATAATTTATCTTAAACAGAAGTTCAAAAAACAAATATTTTGATGTTTTATTCAATTACATCCTTCCACACACAAAGGTGATGCTAAATTGTTACGAATCAAATTATTTTTAGGAAGTTTATCATTAAACAATCTAAAAAAATTGATATCTTTGGTCGAACTATATTATTTCTAGTGACATATTACGAATGAGATCGAAACCATTCAACACTTATTTTTTCCTTTTTATTTTATCAATAATGTTATATGTATAGAGTAATGATATTTGCACAATAATTTTGCGACAACTTTTGACATAATATTATTTTTTCTCTTTTTATATTGATAAAAAAATAGAGATAGAGAATTAAAGAAAAAAAAGGAGAAAGTAAAAACGTAATGAATGTATGATAGAGAAAGTTATATCAATGTAGATAGTTGACTCTTCAATTATTTGTGCACCTTAAGATGCATGTTTTGGGAGAAAGGGCGTACATGATCCACATGAAATGGTGTACGTTGTCGATATATGTTGTCGTTTTTTTATGTTCAAACATCAATACTCTTTTTTCATATCATCATCATTAATATATCATACAACATGGATATTTAGACATTTTAAATTTTCATACCTTCAAAAAATATATATACGTTCATTCAACACCTTATTCTCTCTTTTCATATCACATCATCAATATATTACATATATTACTTCATGAGCAATGATATATGAACAACCATCGGAGACAACTTCCATTTCCTCTATTTTATTGGTCAAAAATAACAGAGAGAGAAAAAGGAAGAGAGAGAATAAACACATAATGTGAGTATAAATGAGAAAGTTGTCAAAAAGTTATTACAAAATGGTTGTAGAAATATCATTTCTCTCACTAGATTCTCTCTTATCTCTATTTCGGTCAAGGTTTTGGGATGTTTAAAAACATTTTCTTAAATTATGATGATCTCCATTTAATATCATCATTTTTTATTTGTTTTTCTTGCAAGATGTAAAAAGAATGGACACTATTAGTGTACAGTAATCATTTTCCATTCCAAAAATACCAAATTGAATTGAGTTTTCACTATTTAACTCTGTGAAAAGTGAAGTGAAGTGAACCGTGCAAGAAAAAGCAGCGTACTGCACAGTACTCACAAGTCACAACATGTGTATGTGTAGTGTACTATCATTGTTACAATTTTGAAAACAACACAAGAATCACTTCACCTCACACAAGCAAGAAGAAAGAATAACAACCATGAAAAGCCATCAACCAAAGCAGCTTAAAACTCAACTATTCTCATGTGGCTTTTTTCGACACTGCGGCCAAACAGTTCTTAGTCCTACAGCCACGGGTCCCACCCCACCACCACTCCCTCAAACTCAAACTCACACTTCAACAACATGCGAATCTTCCACTTCATCCTCTTCTAACTCCGCCACTACTTCTCAAAGCTTCACACAGTGGCGTTTCTCTATTCCCACCCCCACTTCCACTCCAAACACACCCCCACCTCACCTTCCTCCTCCACCACTTCCTCCTTTTCTTTCCACCATCCCTAACCTCCAAGAACTCTTCCACGTGTCAGAACTACAATCAACCACAGACCTTAACGCTGCTCTTAACCTTCTAGAACGTTCCCTTGTTCCCAACCCTCCACAAGACCAACCACCATGTCCACCTAACCTCATGCGTGCACTCATACGAAATTTACGTCAATCAAAACCCGCCACCAAGATTCTCTTTGCGCTTTGTCTCTCAGAAGCCAACCGTCGTGTCGCCGTTGAAGCTGGCGCCGTTGGCGCCGTCGTGGAATCTGCTCCTGAACTCGACGGTGCACCAGCTGAGAGAGCTCTCGCTGCTTTAGAGCTTATGTGTACTGTGCCGGAAGGTGCGGAGGAAGTGAGAGCTCACGCGCTGGCGGTTCCAGTGATGGTTACTGTCATGGGAAAAACGGGGGCGCGTGGAAAAGAGTATGCTATTGGTGTGTTGGCTGTGATTTACGGCGGTGATGTGGGGGATATGCAGACGGCTCCGCCAGAAGAGGTGGCGCGTGCGGTGGAGTTGGCGCTTCAAGGAGAGTGTAGTGCTAGAGGAAAGAGAAAAGGGGCCCAGCTTTTGAAGACACTGCAACATCTTTCTCACCCCCACTCGCAAGACACAAGTTAGTGTTGGAGCGTGTTGTTCACTCGCGATTAAAAAATAGATAATAATGTATCTACTGTCAAGTTTTACCATTTCAACTTTACTGTCATTATCGCTTGCTGCATCTGCATCATGCCTTTGTATTTTCAAATACTAGACTTATGATGTTTATGGCAATTATGATTTAATATTTTTTTCATTAAAAATTAAATAAGAAGGAGCATGTATACTACGAGTAATGAATTATAAATTTTAAATAAAAATACATATAAAGTACAAACCAATAATGAATAGACATAGAATTAAAATTGGGGTAAGAGCGTTTTATGCAGTTGCAGGCTATCCTTTCCATTTTGAGTCAGACCATCTTCCTGGATTCAAAGTTACTTCATTGATTGATCCCTGAACTGAAATTGAAGACTCAAAGTGGTAATGCAACCATCTTTTCCTTGTTCTTGTGAGGCTAAATTGCATATTTAATCCCCATAATATATAATTTGCCACTTAATTAACTTACAATCAAAGTTGGATGTAAGGCTATGAAGCACATACATTCCTCGGATTAGTGTCCATGTGTCGGATACGTGTTGTGTCTGACACCGATATGACATCGACACTTGTAATTACACTGAATTATGTGATTTTTTCTAATTATTAGTTGTATCGACGTGTTCGTGTCCATATCCGTGCTTCATAGATGTAACGACATCAAACTTATAATATGTGAAACTAAAAAACTGAGTTACAGCGTATACAGAACTCGATGAGAGTGAATTTCATCTAGGAGGACATGTGAATCACTCTAAAAAATGGCTTGGTGTTTTTGTCAATTGAATAATATCCAAATGATAGTATTTAGAACGCAACTGCTTCCCATTGTAGTAGAGGAGCACCAAGGGTTACAGCCTGTTGAATCAAACTCTGCCTATTTATACTTCGCCATTCTTCCGATAGTCAAATTGAATGAACATCAATCTGATTAATAACTACTTTCTCCTCATTCCATAACTAATTATTGCGATTATGCCAAACTCCACACGTTAACATACTCACCCGACCAACTTTCTGCTGCATAATATGATTCAAACTAGAACTAATCCAACACGAGGGGCAAAGGTACTAGAGTGGTCAAGAGAGGCTGTGGTTCCCCCTCTTTTTTTTATTTTTATAAACTTTTTTTATACTAGTATACTACTATTATATGCTGCTATTTCACTAGGAACTTCAATGAGAGGACATGGAACCCCGATGCTCTTGGAGCCTCTTATACGTTGGTAAACAACTCCTACAAAACTGCCGTAGAAAATGGCAAACATTTGGAGCACAAACTCTTCCAATCTTCGGAGATATGAAACTTTTCCACCTTAACAATATCATGCATAATTTAGCTATAACTAGACTTCATGTAATTTGGGGCGGAAAGAAGAATATTATATATATAACTGAAATTAATTTTTTCCACTTTACATTTATGATTTATGATAATGAGAACAAATCGATGACTAGTCAGGATAACTTCACCTACAAAAATGAAGATAACACAGTAAAATTACAATTCTTTTTCTTTCATTTCATATTTTCTTAATGTTTTAGTTGTCAAATGTGATGGTTTTTATAGGACAGATGGAGTATTGGTAATTTTTTTTCTTCAAAAAATAGCTATACTTATTTCATTTTATGTAGAGAAAAAAAAATCTAACAAGCCGTCCGATTGAACTGGATCTGTCCTATTTATTTGAACATGGAAACATAGTGTTAAGGTGCGCAGTCTTCTAACCTGAATTCGAAGCTCATTCAAGTGATACTTTTATATGAACTGCTACCACTACATGTCTACCTCTTTATATAAACTATGAAGAGATTTAATGAAATATTATATACGTGGCTTGGACGGGGGAACATATGTAAAATAATTTCAAAATTCTAAATTAAAGTTTAGGTAATGTAATTAATTTAGGTTTATTTCCTGAAATTGAGCGTGTCAGATTCACGTGGAGTGGGGTTAAGTTTCTGGAATTGCTGAAAATATGAGTTGGAAGGAGTTTGTTTCTGCAGAAAATATGTCAGATTTGGGAGAGATATATCAGAGAATAATATATGGTGCGAGAGAGTGATGGCTCCATTTCCTCAACCACATGGTAACATAATAAGTGGCATCCTGTGGGACTGGTTGGTTAATCATACTATGCTTTACGTCAATATTTTCTTCTGATTTGGTCTCTCTTTTCCTCTCCAAGAAAATAGGTAATGAGTCATACTAACCAATATCTCGGATAATGATTAAAGGAATTAAAAAAGTTTTAAGTAATTCTTTTTCAAAAAACTTTTAATGAATTGACTACATAACTTTTAATACAATGCTATTGTATTTGAGTGTTTAACCGATATATCAGAGGTATTAGTTAACATTTTCTTTTATGGATCAAAAGTCATGATAGAAAATATCTAATAAATCAAAAGCATGTTGAAATTTTTTAGAAAGACCAAAAATAAAATTTAAAATATTTACAGAAATCAAAAATTGATTTAGCCCTAAAAGAATATTTAGCAGATTAATAATTTTTTTAGAAAAGAATTACATGTTTTTATGGTTTTTTTTAATGACCGATATATTAAAAACTCAAAGTAAAAGGAATAGTAGTTGAACTTTACAATATTCAAAGTTTACACTACTCACTAAAACCATCAACAATAGATCTTTTACTTTCAAGTGAATCTTACATGTAAGTATGTATTACCTATTATTATTTAATAATATTCGATCTCATCAATTCAACAACTCAAAAAATATTATAAATAGACTTTAAAATTAACATGTATGATCTCGATACCAACATATCTCATATATATGGTCTATTAATATTACATTTGAAAAAAATTAAAATTAAATTTTAACTCTATGATCAGACCCTAAAAAGAAGTATGAGAATTGGTATATGAGGTCTTCATCCCTAAATAACTTCTAAGATGAGAACTTTATTCTATCAACCATTGCTCCACGATCACAATTTTACTTAAATAGTATTTTCCAACGGATCATCCAAAGTCAAACTCTACTTAAGCCCTACCAAAAGACCGAAAAAATGCACCCCTACAGCTTCTAGTCTAGTATGTAGTCACTCTCAACTTAATTGACATATTCGACAGTGGATAAAAATTACAGAAGAGGCTTCACAATTGGCTTGGCTGTGTCCTATGCTAATCAAATACACCTGTTATATTAATTTGTTATTGGAAAATGTGTTAATTATCTTATAATCATAATCACCATATATATATAATAATAGTACAACAAATGCTAGCTAAGAGGGTAGCTGGAAATACAGAAACTTTCATTGTGACCAACTTTCCCACATGATGAGTTGGGTAGCGAGGACTTCTGGAATGTTTTAGATGATATGAGTGGATTGGTAGTTGTTCATACAACCAGCAATTAAAATCTGATATAAATGGAGAGTTAGACAATTTGCTTTTGTCAGGTAGTATATATACGGATGCAGGAGCTCTCGAATACTAATTACGTAGAAGCTCATCATTTGTAATGTCTTCTGTACATTAAAAATATATCTATAAATACTCAAAGATACCATATCATGTACGGTACATCATGATGTACCTCTGAATCTAAAGGGAATGGAACAAAAAGGGATATTTCCCCCTTACCCTTGTATTTTTTAGGGTTAAATATGTTTTTTATCCCTATAAATATATCAATTTTTCGTTTTAGTCCCTCTAAAATTTTCGTTCAACTTTTAGTTCTTATAAAATTTTCAATCACTACTTTTGGTCCCTATTTTTAAATTAATTTTAGTATTTTTTTAATGAAATTGTGCAAATGTGTAGAATATTGTAAAAATATTTCCCAAAAATAATTATAATTTTTTAACAAAACATAAATTTAATATGAATTTTTAACCATCAAAAATATAAAAATTCATGTTCTGTTAAAATAATTCTAAAAATTTTCGGGAGAGATTCTTATAATATTATGAATTTTTCTGAAAATTTTTATTCAAAAATATGAATTCTACATATGAGTTTACTTTAAAAAAGGACCAAAAGTAAAGATGAAAATTTTTTGGAGGACTAAAAGTTGAAGGAAAATTTTAGAGGAACTAAAACGAAAAGTAGGTATATTTGTAGAGACCAAAAACATATTTAACCCTATATTTTATGCATTCATTTTTTTTTTAAAAGGCAAAATGGAATAATTAAAGCACAAAAACTATTATTAAGGAGAGCGGAAAAAAAGTGGAAATTGTTTACAAGAAAATCACCAAAACTAAATCAACCAGCAGCATCGCATAATAACAAAACATGACAACATTACCACAAAACAAAATCACTTGCAGATATTCATTTCTGTATCAAATAAAAGTGTTAAATGGTTACTACTTTATTTTTCTAATGACAAATATTAATAATTTTTTTTTAAAATATTAATATTAGTCTTAAATTAATATCTAATCATGTATATATGTTTGAGCCCAAGACCTCAAACTATTTAACCTTTAACTAAAAAGGTTGAATTACCCAAATTCCGTCAAATTATTACTATTGATATATATGATTATAACCACCGTCTTCGAATCCACCTCGAAGTCCATATTCCAGCTGAAGGTCCTTAACCCATTTCATAGCAGATAGAAGTACTAGTGCCTCTACCGTGTCTACATCAAGAATGGGAGAGAAACACTAAGTTCGAGCCGACACAAACGTCCATTGGTCATCTTGTATACAGATTCTAATCCCTACTAAATTCAACGAGTCAAAAAATGAAGCGTCAACGTTGCATTTGTATATACTGATACTTACATGTATTTCTTAATGCATGACATGTTTTATAATCCTATATGTCATTTTGGAAAAATTAGTTGTGTTTTCTATAAGTCATTTTACAACACCAATGAAACATTACTGTTTATTTTTTTTATTGTAGCTTTCTTATTTATTATTAACTCTTCGTTCAATTTTTTTTAGTTTCTCTTTCAGATGTCGTTAATAAGGAGTAATTTTAAAAAAAAAAAAAATTGGTTTGAACTCAATTTGGTTCTCAGAAAGAGGGTCTCTAGTAATGAAAGATATTTTTCTAAAACAATTCACAATTACTTTTTTTTATAAAACATTAACTATATTTTTTAATCTATATAAAAATGCTAAAGTGACATATAGTTTTTTTTTTAACAATAAAGTGACATATAATTCGAAATAGATGGAGTATTAAAATTCAATATTCAAAGCATTTTTTAAAAAATGGACCCTTAAAGCCTATTGTTTATGATCTATAACTTGCCATGTATTGTTCTAATTAATCTATGACTTGCCATTGATTGTTCTTATATTTTAACATATAGTATAATATCCCATCTGAAAAGAAATATAATTGTAAAATTGATGTTTATGGTCTGAAATGCGAATGTGGATCCATAAATAAAGCACACCACTTTCCTTTCAAAAACGAAACTAAGCACACCAGTTTGGGGCATTCTGGCTATCGCATTGTAGGTTGAAGATTATTATGACCTATATATTATATGATCCAGGGTAGTAGTTAGCTAGTGGGTACCCCATTCCATATTATCCAACAGGTAACTGATCATTATACAGTATATGTTCAGTTATTTTTTCACAATAACTTAGCACTCTTGGCTCTTGTGTACGTGCTGCAATTGCAGTTTAACCAGATCAGGTTACATTCTAAACAAAACAAATTAAATAGGGATCATCAAAATGTGTTGACTAATTAATTAATTAATTAATTAATTTGTCAGGCAGAACTGAATGGTTTATTTGCTGTAGTAGACTCTAGAAAAAAAGACTAAACAAAGAGACAGACATTGGTGTTCTCCCATAAATGGATGGTTATATTTTTCATTTTTGCTTCCAATCCAAGGTCTTGTCAACAACAAAGCTAGTCGTAAAGTTTATAGCTAGGTAATTACTTTCTTCAATAACATGATGCTCTTATATATGGTACTCCTAGTCTTACACAGCTTTTTAATTATTTTCTGGTTACGTACAAAACATAATATATAATCTTACCCCTATGTCGTTTGACCAACAATTAATGTCTAAAACCGGATCGTGCAAAGATTTACTAGTGTTTGCACCTGTGCATTTCCGATTTTACTGATAGTACTGTTTAAGGAAAGAATATAAATTAAAGCTGCTTGTTTGCATTCAACTACAATGTCCTCTTTAATTTGCTGCATACAAAAACTGATTACTCTTCAAATTCTTGCCAATAACACTATAATTATCATCATTTTTGGAGTACGTAGGTTTTCTTAGGGTTCGCATGATATAAGGAAAATCATCTCGCGTTTTCAGAAATTGTATACACCCAGCTCCTTTAATTTCACTTATTTTCTTAAAAGAAAAATACCGATCAAATTTTCTATTTATGAAAGGAAAGTAATTAATCATTAATTTTTACTTGATATATATTGGCACATCTCTTTTCCTTTCTGGCTTTGGCCTACGACTCTACCTTAAAAAAGCTTATATGCGTGGATAAATAACTAATGTAGAATAGTGTAGATACACTTGTAGCTAATTTTACACGGTCCTTTTTTTTTCTAGTAGTATGTTTACACGGTCCTTGACAGCACTTCTTTTTTTAAGAGTTTAATTAGTATAATATGTCATTGTACATTTATTTTAAAACATAAATTGTCATATTTATTAATTTATGTGGGAACATATTATTGGATATATGTTTAAAATAAGTGTACACTAATTTCCTTAAAAAAATAATAATTGTACACTAATTAAATTATTTTTTAATGCAATATTTTTTAGAAAATTATCTACTGGAATTCAAACATCTTGTGTATATCTTGAGAGAGAAAAAAAAGAGAATAATGTGATAGATATGATATGAAGAGATAAAGAAAGAGAAAATAAGTTGTTGAATGTAGAAAAATAAAAAACATTACATTTTTTTTGTGTGATAAAAACTTTTTTATAAAAAAATCATGAGGAAGTCATTTATTTATATTTTCACATTTCATTTGATGAAAGTATATTTATAGTCACAAACATAAATAATTTGGATCTAGTCACATACACATACACATGCACAGTTGATTAAAAAGTATAAAGAGATTTGTTCTTTTACTTGTTATCAATTGTGTACGTGCCTACATCAAATCATTTGTGTTTGTGGCCATTCGAGCCTTGCTCAATATTGAAACATTAGACTTGCCAACATGAGATAGAGACTATGAATATGTACGTGTGCTATATATACTTATTATCTCACTGTTGATCTATCTCTCAGTCTCTGTGGCAGAAAAGAGTAACAAACCTTCAATTTCGGTTCTGCTATGTTCACAACAAGGAAGAAAATCAGCAAAGACCGAGGGCACTGGGCCCACTAGATTTGAGGATTGTTTAATCTAGAAAATACAGTACCAACCATGAGCTGAAAAATTCATGTCAGGCTCTTTAGATAGCTTGAGAAGAAATTTAGCGGCAAGGACGTCATCCTCCAAAGAAAGTGGAGAGGTATGTATATCCTAGCTTGGAATATTCCTGAAGACATTGCTCTCAAAAGTGAGATGATGATTATATCAGGGTTTCAACTAAACCAAAGATGATAAATGAATTAAGTTTTGATGTGCTAATTTGTTTTTCATAGCACTCGATCGTTAGAACGAGGAGAATCACATACTTTTATTATTGAAGTTTTAGATGACTTTTAAGCGTTAATTCACTAAATTATCTTTTCAAAATATTCCAAGTAGAATTAGTCTATCTTACATGAGTTAAATGTATATTATTAGTAATAGAAAATTCTTTAATGTTCTAAATTTTGTTAGATACTAGTACAAAATTAATTCAAAATTTAAATTTATTGTAAAATAATAAAATATAAAAAAAATGATATGACAAGTGTCTACGCAACAAAACACAAAGTACCAAAAAGAACTTAGTACTCCATCTATTATCATTAGCATGTGGATTTAGTGTCGTAAAAAACAACAAAGTTACGATCTCAAGTATTAGATGGTTTGATAAAGTAATAATATGTGACACAAAAATAATGATCTATGGGATTTAATAGAAAGTTGTGTGAAACTGTGTGCTTTCTTTACAAAATCAAATTCTACTTGTCCTTTAAATCATCCATCCATAAGGTGTTCCGAGTTGAACCCGGATTTTTCACTATTTTTTTTTAATAAACATTTTTTATTCTTCTAAAAATAGAAAAATAATTTATTAAAAGGAGTAATGGGGTAGTCAATCCTTACAACAATAGCACAAGCGCATTTTGAACTTGACATTATAGTAAGAGGAATATTTCAGCTTTCATCAAATCATGTACTCAGAAGTCGAACACAAGATAAATACTACAAATTTTAATAAATTTGATCAAATACATCAAGACAGCTACTAAAATAACACTCAAAATCTACCTTTTTCATGTGTGACAAAAAAAAACCTGTGGAATATGCAAAAAGAAATGACGGATCAGGAGGATAGAAACAATTCTTAAAAGTCAAACCAAACACCATTGAAAACTCAATTTTTCACTTTTGAGGATTGTAGAAGCACTTCTTGATGTCGAAAAGCCAAAACAAACAGACTCGAACCAGGAGGAACATCAAAACAAATGGGTCCCACCGAATGTTGAAGATCGAGTAGGAAGAAAGATTGAAGAAGCGATTTGTTGCATGAGAAATGGAATTAATGTTCATAAGCGCGCCTTTGTGCTGTGTCTTATCTGCAGGATCTTACGTTACTCCTTCTATCAAAACTAATCTATCATTTAATCCTAAATCTTAATATTTATGATTAAATCTTAAATCTTAATTACAACCACAGTAGAAAAGTTTCATTAGTATTGTTATATATTTCTGGGTTCAGATCTGACCTACTTATTATTTTCCTTCAGTTTAATTTAATTAAAGCTGATATAAAAAGGAAAAAAGGACCAAGCAAGCATAAAAAACCTCACCCACTATATATGTCGTCGTTTTGGGTATAATCTTGTCCCTCTTTTTCAACTCATAGATCTATCTCTAATTTTCCATCCCATAATCATTCTTGCTCTCTTATGTTTATTTCCCAAAACCTGCAACTAGTTTTTTGTTTAACGCATTTTGTTTTGGTGTTTTGAGTTTTTCATAAATCCATGTATCCAAAGTTAAATTTAATTCATAATTTTTGAATTTATTTGAAAATAATTAGTTATAAAAGAATATTGATGTCATGAAATAATTGAATGGTGGCCAACAAAATTTTGACGTTTTCTATTTAATTCTCAATTAAGCTTTCTTTACTCGATTAAAATATATCATATATTATATTATGGAGTAGTGATATTTTGTCAACCATTTTGGTACAACCTTTGAGACAACTTTGTTGTTCTCTCTTCTCATTGGTCAAAAATAGTAGAGAGAGAAAAAGGAAGAGAGAGAATAAAAACATAATGTGAGTATGAGAGAGAAAGTTGTACAAAAGTTGTACCAAAATAGTTGTACAAATATCATTTCTCTTATATTATATGCATATTCATTCTATTGTGGCAAGTTCGGGTGAGTTAAAACTTTCATATTATTTGAAAGATGGAGTTTCAAATGAATAATTTGTAAATGAGATGATTCATAAATTTGATGTTTTAGGATTTTTAGTTAAAATATGATGTTTATATAGTTGTTCTTAGATTTTTATAAATCATCATCTGAACTTTCATCATGACCCAACACTTCTATAGTAAATATTTTATATGAAACTTGCATTTTTTAAGTTATAACAATTATTGTATTTCTACTCTTATTTTAGATAAAATTATATAAGTTACTGTATTTTGCACTCTAATTTCTTGTTTTTTTTATTCACTTTTTCTTCCTTCTTTTATCAATTCTTTTCCATTTATTAGAGTTTTCTCTTCTCCATATATACCTTTTTTTTATCTATTCTTTTCCATTTTGCACTCGAAATTAACAATTGTTTAATTCTAAAACAAATATATTAATTCTTAGGTTAGATGTAACCTTTTTAAAGCTAAAAATTTAATTTTTTAAAAAAATTGTCCAAAAATATGACTTTTTCAAAACAAAAAAAATTATTCACTAACTTATCAACAAAACACACAATCTTATCAATAACAGAAGAATATTTCTTTTATTTTCAAATAAAATGAGATGTATGAAGGAAAAATGTAATGTGAGGCCACAAGAGAGGAGCTTTGGGGTTGGGCAAGAGAGTAACAAGCGCGAACAAAATTGGACATATTGAATTCACATTTTATAAAATGAAATTATATCTTGTTCATCTTATTAGAATGGTTATTTTTGTTAGCATTTCTTCTTTTGGAAGGAGTCATGCTTTATATATTTTGGTGTACTTATTTGACAACTAAAAACTTGACATAAATTATATCAAACTAGAGTCCCTCCAGGCGTGGCAGTTTGTTGATTCGAAAACATTTCAACATGACAAATAACTCGATAGATCAATTTAGGACGCGAGTTTGATCCTTAACAAAGTTCCTAGTTGATTAGTTTAAAGTTGTAAGTGTAAAGTTATTGAATCGTAGAAACTTACGGATTTTGAATAAGGCATAAAAGAAAAATAAATAAAGAAAAACAAATGCACAAATGTGCGAAAATGGAAAATATATAATAAGATATGTGAGTTTCATACATCGTTCTTTCAATGTCATCAGTGAGGTTAATATTTTCTGAGGACGAATGTGTTTCTAGCCGATATTGTTGTTTCTAACAGAAATGAACATGTTTGCGTAGAGTTTGATCTTACAAATTATAGATAAAAATAAACTAACTCCTATGTTGTTGTAACACCTTTTTTTTTTTTATGGTTGTGTGGTTTGAATTTCATTGAGTAATTTTGGATGTTTCATAGATTGATCTTTTATTCGAACAAAAGATTCAAATCTTAAACCTTTCGATGACATGACCTATAGCTCGCTCGAAATATATAATTTGAATCTTGCTTATAATATATGTAATCGGGGTTAGAATTTTATCATCAAAAGCACAAAACAATACATGTAAAGTTTTTAAATAGAGAATCAGCATTGAATTCAGTCTTATGAAAAATCTTGTAAGCTACGAGTTAAGAGAGGCCAGAGGCCAATCACGAACAAATCAATTGAGCTCAAGTGATCAATAAGCTTCATCAAAAAGATCAATCACAAACAAATCAATTGAGCTCAAGTGATTGATAGACTTCATCAAAGAGATCAATCACGTACTACCAGTGAAATTTTCGTCACAAACAAATAGTATTTTCCTTGTAGATTTTGTAGGAAAAATAAACATCTCAGCAGCAAACTGGATCTTTTACATTGGTTTTGGCACTTGTATGAATTGTAACCATAGTATATTAAGTCTATACGGGGCTATTTTTGAGTTTTCCCCATAAACTTTATGACATCATACTGATACTTTAATTCTAAGGGGCTACATGTAGGCTCCCCGTAAATTTTATGACACCAACATAATATATATGAAGTACGTAAGTTTACTAGATACAACAATTGCATAATAGATGCATGATTGTCTTCTAATCAGCTTTCAGCGTGGCATCTCGCTAACTCCTTCCCAAGTCGATCGATGTGAGGTTCCAAGTCAAAGATCACCTTCTACACTGAGATGAAAGTCATTTGCTATTCTCACGTTGCATGAACGACTCACCTGCTGAAATATTTGAGAAAGACAGGAAAAATAAGGTTTATCAAAGAAATGCTTAATTATAAAGTTCGTAGCTAAAAAATAAAATTAAGGAGATCCTAAAGAGCTACCAGATCACAGAATAATGGAGGATTTCAATGTTTTGAGTGTTCTTTCATTTTAGTTCCCTTCAAATTCCTCTGCTGCTTGTGTCCACAATGAATAGGGAAAAGATGCTTGTTTTGGGGAATGCTCCTCTCAAATTTCAGATCCTCTCCTCTGATCATATAGACATTCCCTGTTTCCGGAACGGTGAATTCAGCTGGGTTTCTATTCACCGTACATGAGATGCCAGATGTGGTCTTTAACGGCACAGATGTGTGAGTACCATGAACTTCCAATCTGCGTTGCAGTGAAGTTTCTGTTTCGTTACAAGACAAGCTACACTGCTTAACAAATCTATTCTGCAGGGATGAGTTGGAGCTCTTCATCTTTTCTTTCTTTCCAAACTTAGTTGAATTTTGAGCATTGGAACCATCATCTTTTGTAAACTTATTACCATGCTGGGCTGATGAAGATGCACCGAAGGTTGGAGAGCTAATGAAACAGCCATGTGGTTTTTCTGATAAGTAACTTCTGTTGTAATAATCAGACGGCTGCCTTTTCAGGGTACCATTGGCCTTAGACGCACCAATTTCCAACTTGGTATTGCAATCACCAGGATAGGAGGGTCTTTTGAGCATTTGAGCATTAACACCAACATTGAAGGGTGTACGTGACTGCATGCCTGCATCCATAAGGCTAAGTAAATGCATGGCAGGTATTGTCTCATTAGAATACAAATCCAAAGAGCCCCTCACATTTTGATGAGGTTCTATTCCATTATGTTTGCATGGAACTGAGTATTCTCCATTCACCCTGCTGAAGACTCCAGGACCTGTATTTCTACTATGCTTTTCTTGGCATGTAGCATTGATATTTGTATAGTTAAGATCAATATCCCTCCTCATGTTCTGCTTATGTAATGCACCAGATTGGAGTGAAGTTCTGTCTATGTTGCTACTACTAGGCTGAGAAACAACCTTTTGCAATCCATTATACCCTATGGAAGCGTGATTTGGGGCCAAGGATGCCCAAATGTGAGAAGCTTCATCATCCTGCTGTAATATATTCTTGTGTAAGCTACATCCTCCCAGGGATTGCAAAGTAACATTAGAGGGGGCGCGCTCTTCAAGACTCCCATTAAACTTGATATTCCGCGCACTACCAAGCTGGTTAGAAATCATAGGTGAAAACTGGGATCCATTTGACAACTTTTGGGACTGGGGAATTTCAAATCCGAAGGAGGGTTGAGGTGGATACGGACTGTTCACTCCCAAATTACTTCCATTGAATGGAGAAAAGTAATGATTTGGCTTTCTTTTGTTAGGCTTCACATTCTCTCTTGTGACCGTGTTATTTTTCTTAGGTCTTCCCCTTGATTTCTCCTTCTGCCCTTCTTTTAACAAGCTCATCTTCCCTTTGCCATAAACAGCAGTACCAGCTGTCATCTGTGTGTTCCTACTGGTAGAAGATTTTTCAAACATTGAGCATCTATTTTCTACATCAGGGAGACACCTCTCGTACTGATTCTTTGCCATGAGTTCCACAATTTCCATGGGTATACCATCTAATGTTCCCTGCTCAGACCCCTCAGCTGCTTGTTCATTGTATCTTTTTTTAATACCTAGTTGTTCCACATCTTCAACAGTTTTTCCTGTGTTTCTTGCACCAGTATTTTCCTGCAAAAAGGAAATGATGATCACTCTAGAAACTTGTTTAAAGAAGTCAAAACTGTTCAAATTGAAAGTCTAATAGAAATGCAATATTGATTAAAAATACTAAACTCTGCTCAATGCTCACACAAACGAGGGGAAAATTACATAATACCATTAACTGGTCAGAGGAATTAATTCATCTTTATCTGATAGGCATACTTATTCAACTAATCATGAAAAGTATTCTCCGAAGATTTTTGTGGCAACTTACTTTAGAGTGAACTCCTTTTCCATAAATATTATTTGTTGTGTGCCTGCAAGGAATGCTAGGTGCTCCAAAAACATTGGTTTCACTGTCGTTTCTATTAAACTGAGGAACTCTTGAGGTGCTCTCTTGAAAAGGCAATGAGAAGGGAAGGCGGTTTTCTATTTGATGGATACATTTTTTGTTGTAACCATGTTCTGACATATAACTGTTCAAAGAAAGATGCAAACCCTCCTCCATTCCTTTTCCATTCATCACCCCTTGGTCTGAAGGAACTGGAACATCTGCAGCAACACTAGACCTAATTTTTACCCCTGAATATGCAAAAGAATCTCTGCCATGCATGTCATTTCTGTGGTAGGATAAAGAATTAAGTTCTCCATCGGTTTGCAGCATTTTCCCCTTTTCTTTGGATGTATTGAACTCATTTTCTATTCTTAGGTTGTGGAAAGAAAAATCATCCACCTCTTTCCCTGTGAACACAGAAGGAGATAATCTAGAAGAAACAGTTTTAGATGCATATGCCTTATCTGTAGTATACACGGTGTCCTCATTTTCTCTTCTCTGTCCTTGTTGTGGCTCAGGAATCAAGTAATAATTGTCTCCAACTTGATTCTTTTTGTTCTTCTTCTTACCCATGATTTGGCTTCTTTCAGGTCCAGATTTACTGCAGTTACCTTTCTCAGCAAATTGTAAACATGTTCCTGCTAGTACATTTTTGGAATTGGATCTATTATTGAAAACTGTACTAGTTGTTTTTCCATTCCCCTCTAAGTTTTGAGCTTCAACTCCAGCTCTCTGAAAAGGCATACTTTCCATACTCCGTACTTCATCCGGGAGGATTTTCCTTTTCCTAGTCTGACCCTTGTTTGTTAAAGTCAGATCTCCTTGAACATCCACCTTTCGTAGGAAATTTGAGCGTGCCTGTGAAGCTGCAGAAGTATTGGAAGTACCACGGAATTGGGATTCTTGTACTGCAATTTTTTCAGTCTTTGATTCACCATTTTCACGCAACAAGTCAGTCATCAAACGCACCTTTCGAGGTTTCCTACGAGACAAACCAGTGGTCTTTTCTGAATGATGATCCTGAAAATCATCGTCAACCATGTTGTCTGTACTTATTGCAGGCACAGTATGATTACAAGCAAAGGATTCAATAGGTGGTCCAGTTGTGTGATCATATTTATTATCTGCCTCCATGGCTGTTGTTACTAAATCTTTCCGGCATTGGTTATCTGCAGGTGTTCCCCCATTACAAATCTCAGCAGAATTCTTACCCGTGCATTTAAGTCTAAGATTTTTAGCAAGCTGAACATAAGACACTCCATTACTTTCACCACCTGTCCCAATAAAAAAGAACCTTTTACTTCAATTGTACATTTTGAAATTAAGAATATATCACTATAATATACACAAACTTGTCACTTCAATAATACAAAAAAATAAATAAGAGTGCTGCTGTTTGACATTAAAATGTCTTATTCAGATGAAACTACCTCTTTTAGTTGTGCTCACTTCTTGTGGAAAGTCTGGATAAATTTTAGGCGATGGAGCACTTGTTACTTGGTGATTGAGATTATCCTCCAATCCGATCTCAAGGTCTGGAGGAAGCAATTCAACAAAATTAAAACCTAATTAAAACAACAAAAAAGATACTCATATATAACTGATTGAAAGTTACCAATTCTGCTGCCGAGTCCTTTCTTTTCTTTCTCAATAGTAATTGGTAAGAAACAATCGACACTATTCAGGTTAGCATTAAGATCAATGTCTCTTCTCACAATAATGTCAGATATTGGATCTTTCTGAATACAAGGTTTGAGAGCTGCATTACTGCAGTTGGCATCAGATCTGCATCCAGTACTAACACGATTAAAGTCTGTTTGGATATCTTTAGGAATGTCTTTGGCCGCATTTTCTTGTTCATAGTTTGGAGAACGGCAACATCTGTGTTTTGGCACATCTAGCGGTGGAAATGACGGTTGCTTGTCAGACTCATCTATTGGAAATGGCCAACAAAGTTTCCAATCTTTTTTCCGAATTTCTGAGACATATTCACTGCACTAACAATAATTAAGATAGTGTTAAAGAATCTGAAGGGTAATCAAAAGACAGTTGATTACACATAAGAAAATATAATCTAGAGTTTTTATTTTTAATTCTGAAGAGAAAGTTTGATATCAGCCCCTTGCAATTTTTTTGAAGAGGCCAGCCCCTCGCAAATTAATTACAAAACCGAACACTTCTCAAAATAATTCTACAATATTCAAAACTTTCTATATTTAGGCAACACCAATCATATGCCTCGCGATAAAGTCCTTATTCCCATGCATTAAAAATTGAAAGGGTTCCAACTTCAAATATTATTGTAAACATACACATTAATTGCAGTATGTGTCCTATAGTCAATAAAAATAACAGAAACTCCACTAATTAAGACAGTGTAATCAACTACAAATATATTACAAGATAGTAGTAGTTTAGGAATAGTCTCTAAAGGTGTGGCCCAATGGTATGAGTTGGGACACCAAAAGAGTTACATCAAGGAGGTTCGGTGTTCGATTCCTTTTACTAATATTACCTCCCACCCGAATAAACTAACCACTAACATTTAGCTGTTAAAATATACTCCTCTGTAACGTTTATATGCAACTTTGACTTTTTCAGATTCATTAAATAATTGATGTATCTAAACTTATTATAGTTAAGATAGATCAATTATTCAATGAATCTGAAAAAAGGAATATTTGCTCATAAATGTGACTGGAGGGAGTGTGCATTAAGGGAGGCATAAACTATATAACTAAATATGCTCCTCTCCTCATCCTAGCTGAAGTATAGTAGGTTTTTAAGAATATGTATGTGGTGTCAACGCTTACCGTATTGAAAAATGTTCACATTTGCCTGCATCCGTCGTCTTGTCAATAGTGGTATTAAGATCAATAGAGATCGAGTCAATCTCAACAAACGACGATCCCATGAACTCAGCCAATATATTAGAACCACCGTGCAAATAATTATCCACTGCTGTGCAAGCACATCACAGTACAAGTAACTGCAGCTAGAAGCACCAATAAATAATATCTCCTATTCACAAATATATTAAACTCAGATTAAATTTCAAAATGGAAATAATGGGTTAAAATGTCCAATACTTAAGCCAAATTATTATTATTAATCAAACAAATAGTTGCAAACATGTACAAAGTAAGGAAAGCACTCCTATCATATGATAACATGTTAATCAAGCTTTGAGAAAAAAAATTAGGGTTCATGCATATCCAATAACAAATAAAAAGGAAAGACAAGGTCGACAAAGTCAAAGCACAATATAAAGCAATATAGAAGCAATAAAAACTCAAAATACAGTGATTAATTACATAAAATCATAACATCCAAAATTATGAAAGATGCTAAACCCTAGGTCTAATTCAATAAAACCAACTAAAAATTATAATAGATGATTTTAAACGCAACTGCAATAACCAGTAACCATGTCATCCATACAATTAGTTCAATGATAGAGACAGTTAACAAAACCCAGCAAAACATTAGGGTTTTTTTATAAAAAAAAATGGAGGAGAAAATTGTCATCTTACAGCTAAAATATCATCACCGAATCATATGATTTAATGCGTGGCAAGAAACTCACCTTACAAGATGATGATGAAACGATGCACAAATATCAACACAATTAAATTATCCTAGGGCTTGCCGTTTAAAATTAATTTATCTCTCACATCAATAGATAAACATGAATTAACTCAGTGCGAATTAACCAGCTAAGAAAACTCGAGAAGGAAAAAAAAAATGATAAAAAAAAGAGCGTGAAACGGTAGCAATAAAGCAAGGAAAAAAAAAAAAGGAAAATGCAAAGTAAAAGCTGAAGTGGACACACCATAAACAGTACAGTGAGAGCTTAATAATATTTATCTAAAAATCTCGAGATTTATCTCAGAACAATTTTCCGATCAACACGGAAACGTTCATCGAATTATGTATAAGAAGAGAAAACGATTGATCTAAAAGGAGAAGGTACACGCGAACTCACCTGTGGATCACCGCACACGATCTCTCCCAGAAGCTTAACCGATTCTCAACGGCTTTGGACAGAAACGACGCCGTTTGACAGAGCGTTCGACGGAGAAGATATAAAGCTTAGCTCGGAGATTTGATTCGCTACTGCGTCGGTATAAATTAAGCGCGAAAGACGCACAAACCCTAGAGAGAGAAAGAAAAAGAGGGGTTTCGATTGTTTCGGAGTTAGAGAGAGAGAGAGAGTGAGTGAAGATATTAGATATAGATGAGAGAGAATTTTTATCTTCTTGTCCTTGGAAGAAGATGTCTTTGTATTTTTGTAATAAATTAAAAAAATTAAATAAAAAAGAAAAGTAAAAAATATACCGAAAGAGAATGTTAGGAGAGAGAAAATTAGATCCAATGAGAAACATCCACGTGTAGATAATGTGCGGCTCTTATCACTAACCATTTATAATGGGCTTTGTGTTGTGGACGGCGAGAAAACCCTAGATAGAGGGGTGAAAAAAAAGGGTATACAGTACTCGCGCGTTCATCTCACGCGTTTCTTTTTTCAGCGCTTCATTTATTAATTTTGTACCTGTCGTGTCATCTAAGGTTAAAGGTACTGATCATGCCATTTCCACATTAAATGTTTTTGATTGGTGCGTGTTTTACACTTTTTGTTTTGGAGAGTAGATTTAGGTAAAGAGTGGAGCGTTATTTGAAACCCTAAGATTTTTGGTGTTATTATTATTTGGAAGGTAACGGAGGCTAAGGCACGTTTAACCCTAAACATGTTGCAGCACACAACATCTCCATTCTGTCCTAAACTAGTAGTGGTCGTAATAGAAAAAACGTTATTGCTTTTTTCGATTAATAAAAATATTATATCATATGATATTCTCGAGTAAGCTTTTTAATTAAGAAAATATATATTGTACTTAAATCATAATTACTATATATATTGTACTTATATCATAATCACATAGGCAACACGTTTCAAAATTTTGAAAATTATTACTGTGCCAAGATACGGACCCAGATTGCTACTGTTAAACGGCACACATATATATTGTAAAGACATTAAACAAGATTGAACAATTCAGATTATACCTTGATAAAATTAATTGTAAAAAATATTTGCCGTAAATATCATATTTACAGCTAAAACGAGTAATTGTATGATGCATTACTACGTCTAATCCAAATCCAAAAGAAGATACACAGGGTAAGAAAGAGGGGAAGAAGATGACACAAATATAAGTGAATATTGTCTTTGTGACAAACTAATCAATCGGTTAAGATACACATATAACCTAATTCATACACTATCTTACCTCAATAAAATAATTAATGAAATTACCATACAACTAATGGATTTGTTTTGATTCTTGAAGTTATTGGCATGTAGACAAATTAAATAACATTTATTCTATATTCCAAATTAAAATAACATTTTTCCAAATTTCGGGTATGTCATCGACATAGGTCTAACTTTTCTTTTGGGGTTTTATTTATCTGAGCTGGATATAACTTGGATTACCATGCATAATCATGTAAGCTCTTGATGAGTTTGTTGTACGTAATAAAAAAAAAAAAAGGTACTATGTGCTACCTCTGTATATAGAGTTTACATCACCCAAAAGTTTCTTACCATATAAGCATTGATATGCTAATTAAAAAGTAGAAAAAGGAATAGATTTCTGTTAATTTCCAGCGGAAGCTTCGTCTGC
>Ga0228710_1001813_pt1 | contig 32842 bp, 14 predicted proteins | sample MedpolnodulmetaG_FD_177995 | JGI IMG/M metagenome (GOLD analysis project Ga0228710, IMG submission 177995) | Root nodule microbial communities from Medicago polymorpha collected in Santa Monica, California, United States - pink nodules | ecosystem: Host-associated > Plants > Roots > Nodule... | reverse complement strand
CAAAGACCCTCAAAATAAAAATAGGTGTAACCAACTAATCGTAAAAAGAGAAAAAGGAAAAATTGTAACAAACCAAATAAAAAACTAATTAAATATTTATATTTTGTTTTAAGGAAGTATTTATATTTTTATTCCCATAAAAAACATTCTAGAAAATAATTAAATTTAATAAAGTTTAAAAATACATTTCCAAAAATAATTTTAAAATAAAAAAATAAGAAAAAAAGATAAGTGGACCCATCTTTTCATCAACCATAAATAAACCCTCCCTCACGTCCTTTCCTATCACTTCATTTTTTCAAATCCTCTCACTCTCTCAAAACCCTAGTTCTCATCAATGGAGTACCAAAGCTTCAATTCCTCACCCAACTATCATGAATTGCTAGAAAACTATAAGCATCGTTCTTCCAAAGTCAAGCTTATGGTCAGCTTTGGAGGAGAAATCAGACCTAGCCTTCAGGACGATCATCATTTTTGGTACATTGGTGGAACCACCAAAATTATCATGGTTGATCGTAATATCAAATTCTCCGACCTCGTTGAAAAGCTTTCTTCAACGATGTTTGCTGATGCTTGCTTCAAGTACCAGCTCCCTGGTGAAGATCTTAATGATTTGATCTCCGTCCACAACGATGATGATCTCGAAAATATGATGGTTGAGTATGATCGTATGTATCGCGTTTCTCCAAAGCAGCCTGTAAGGTTGAGGCTCTTCCTCTTCCCTGTTCGTGCTAACAACAACAAGAACCACAATTCAAGACCTTACAGTCTCCTTGAGTTGCTCAATTCCGTTCACGTTCCGACTTTTGAAGATTCATCACCTCTGCCACCAGAAGATTCAACTCCACCTCCTCCTCCACAACCGGAAGATTCAAATCCACCTCCTCCACCACCGGAAGATTCAACTCCACCTCCTCCTCCACCACCACTTGAAGATTCATCTCCACCTCCTCCATCGTCGACTACGACGAATCCCAAGTTGAGTCAGGTGGAATATCCGGAGACTTTGCCAGATTTCGTGTCAAAGTGTGGGCCCAAGACGGTTATTGAAACCAAGATTCAGGAAGTTCAGAAGATGGACGATCTGAAGGATGAACAGGAAGTGAAAGTTGATGGAGAAAACGGCGGTGTTGAAGTTTACCCTAAAGAAAACGCTGAAAAAGTGATTCCGTTAGTTACTGATGAACCTGCTGCTGCTGCTGAGGATCCGGTTCAAGAAGCTCATTCCGGTTCGTTTTGTTCCTGTGGAGTTCAGGTTCCTGAACCGGACTTGGTTCCTGAACCGATTTCGGTCCAGTCATCTTTTACTCCACAAATGTATAATGTGGCTGCTGATGGTTATTACTCGATGGGGTATTCAACAGAACTGTTACCGGTTTATTTGATTCCAACATCTTCAGGATTGTACCAAGCAATGAGGCCGGTAACCGGACCAACCGGTGAACCGGTTTATTTTGCGTATGTGCCAATTGTCAATGAGGTTGATTACGGTGGTGGTCAGTATGCGCCTAACAGATCAGCTTTGCCATTGTAGGCGGTTGTGTCGTGGGGAGGGTGGGTGGTGATGGCGGGAGAGGTCTGTTACCGGTGAAATATATCTGCATGTAATATTATGTAATATTGGTGTTAAGAACTGATTTGAAATGGTTTGTTGAAGTGTATTGGTTTATGGAATATTGGTAGAAATAAAATCATTGTCAAATTTGTTTTTGAAATGCTTTTGTCTCTTCTAATAATATTAAAACATAAATTCATTGTCCCCGTAAGTTTAACTTGTTGGTATGGATAATGCATAATATCAAATTCCTACCCATCGGTGTTTAAGTAACCAAAATATACATTTAAATAAATATGGTGTTGCACCCTTACCCTGATGGCGTTTTAATACGCAAGACAACTTATGCTACACGAGTAAATCCAATTTTGATTGTTCCCATCAATACTTCTTGATTTTATGGGCAAATATTAGTATATTACAACGATCACAATCCTAGATCCTCCCTCAAATTCAAAAAAGAAAAAGAGTAATTAAGATCTATTTGTTTCAGTTTTAAATTCAAGCCCTAATAGGTTAGACCACATGTAGTTCCCTTAGAACTTACTCCTTCCGGTCTCAAATATAAGAAAAAATTCATTTTTTAGGTTCATTGAGTTGTTAATGTATCTGGTCTACATTGTAAAGCAGATACATTAATTATTCAATAAACCTAAAAAAAGAATATTTTCTTATATATGAGAACAGAGGGAGTATTTCAATTAATTTCTTAACACTTTACATACTTCAATCAACCTAGGATCCAACACGAAAATGCTTTTCATGAATGTTTTCGAATTTAATGAAAACGACTTAAAATTTTCTCCAAGTTATTTTTAAGAAAATTTTATGTGTTTCCTCTCTTTTTTCCTGAAAAAGGTCTTTGATTATTTTTCTTCAAACATCACAATACTTAAACATTTTAAACAACTAAAATTTTCATCTTAAGTCCTTTGAGATAAGTGGTTCGGTTCAAACTAGCGAGAATACAAAATAGATCTATCTTTTTTTTTTTGGAGAAGAAGAGATCTATCTTTTTTTATATTATTTTTTTTTTACTACCAATCTTATTATTTATATTAGAGTAAATTACACTTCCCCTCCCCTCAAAGATGCTTGAATTACACTCCCCTCCCCACTTATGTTAAAATATAGAGTAAATTACTCCACCCTCCCTTGAAAGATAGAGATATTACACTCCCCTCCCCTCATGTTTTGAAACACACACTCCCCTCCCTTAAATCTTTTAAAATACTACATTTTCATCATTCTTTTTAACTTTCTGTTAACTTTTAAAAATAACTCTTGTCAAATTATTTTTTTTACCAAAATAACCTTTCAGAGTTTCTAAGTATGTTATTTCTATATCCTTCATTGTCATCAACATGCCAAACATGTCTTAAGCGATTTCTCATTTACCGCGAAGGTTTATAAAGTTGGAACCGAAATTCGGTTAACGATTGATTAAGGCAATGGGTTTTTTGTGGGTCTTGCTTCATAATGAAATTGGTGAGAAGAGGTTTTACAGTGGATTTTGAACTTCTCCTCATTTTTATTTTTTTATATTCAGAAAAATTCCAATCATGGATTTTGTCAAAATGCATCTGTAGTCGTGAAAGCACTTTTTTTAAATATTATCAAAGGAACTTGCTACTTGTAGTCAATTGATATTGCAAGCAATTGATAGGGGAAAGAACACAGATCAAATAAGAATAGGAAAGGGTATTTTGGTAACAAAAGATTTTTATTTAACGGAAGTTAAGAAAATTTGACGGAAAACATAAAATTGGATTAAATTGAACTATGTTTTATTTAGTGAGGGAGGGGGCTGTGCATTTTGAAACATGAGGGGAGGGATGTGTAATACTTGTATCTTTTAGGGGAGGGGAATGTATTTTACTCTAAAATATACACTCCCCTCCACTCTTATTCAAAACATATTAGAAAACTTTTCACTCCCCTCTCCTAAGAGAAGCTTGAATTACATTCCCCTCCCCCCTTATGTTAAAATCTACACTTAACTCCCTCAATATTTATTTTTTATTTCTAATAATCTAGAAAAATGATAATACTCTAACACACTTCGAAAAAAATAGTTTTGCGGGTCTATTTTAATATAATAAAAAATTGAATACATATTTCTCATTATTTTTTATTCACAATTTCATTAACATGTAGTTTTAAACCCTATTATAAAATATGAAACAACCTAAAATAAAATTAAAATATGTGAAATTTTACTAAAGACAATAAGACATGGTTATTTAAAAGTTAATTTTATACTCTAAATTATCAAATCAACAACATAATATTTAAATTTAATTATCATTGACATTTAAATTATAAAGAAATGAATTAATTTTTCTTAAGTGATGGTTCAAAATTAAATATATTATTCTTTTTAATCAAGGTTTTTCCTAACATTCTTTTATTTTAGCGCATATTATTAATTATGAAGATTTTATTTCTAAATAGGGAAATAATAATTAATAAATTATTAATATTTAAACATACCAATTACAACCAAAGAATAAAATCTTACCTATTTTGTTCTATTCAAACATACCAATTATATATATATATTACACTTAATCCTTTCATTCTCAAAATAAAATTAAAGTTGTAAATTTTTCATCTTACTCTTTTTTTTTACTTAACATGTTCATAAATACAAACATAATTAATTGCAAACAAATCATCATATTTTGTAAAATTCGTAACTCGATGAATTTGTGTCTGAATACCATGAACTTTAAGTCCATTAAGAAAGTTTCGGAAAAAAAAATAGCAAATAGTCACTTTAATCTCTAACTCTGCACCTCGTTGTTACATAGGTCCTTGACTCGTGATTAAATACAAAGAAGTCTCTGACTCTGCACTTCTGTTATCACTTTAGTCTCTGACGTTAAATAATTCTGTTAAGTGTGTCACAAGGACTAAAGTGAAAGTAGAAAATTGTTACTTTAGTCCCTGAACCAAAAATAAATATCCCCAACTTGAATCTAAAATCCCTAAATCTCAAATTCCTAAATGTCATCCCTAAATCCCTTAAATTGAAAATCTCAAATCCATAATTTATTATCTTATTTGACAATATTAATATAACTTTTTTTTTGTCAAAATATTTCCTTCTTTTATTTAAAATTAAAAAATAGAGATTAATAATATCGGCATAATTTATTTTTTGTTGCACAGTTGATTGTTTAATATTGTGGACGAAGTTTTACCGTTAAGCATAAAAAAATACATAAAACTTTCAATACAATTTATAGAACATACAATATTCAACACATCTGAAGAAAAAAAAAGTCTACAATGTTTAAAAAAAAGTCACATTTTAGTGTATTTTTTTAGGAATTTAGGGATGACATTCAGGGATTTGAGATTTAAGTTGGGGATATTGATTTTTGGTTCAGGGATTAAAGTGACCATTTTCTACTTTCACTTTAGTCTCTTTGACACACTTAACTGAATCATTTAACGTCAGTGACTAAAGTGATAACGGGAGTGCAGAGTCAGGGACTTCTTTGTATTTAATTATGAGTCAGAGACCTATGCGATAGCGAAGTGCAAAGTCAGGGACTAAAGTGACCCTTTTCTCCAAAAAAAATCCATTGGTTACCTCAGATTTTTCATAAAGAGTATGAAAATTACCATTTTAACCTTTTTTGGTTCTGCCCTTATTCAAATATTATTAAACTTATTTCTTTCAAAATTATTCTTTCGCAAATCAATAGATCTATTAATTACAAATTCATTTCAGCTAAGAAAATATAGTTAATTTCATACTTTACGAAAACTTAAAATTTTCACATAAATCACTTTTTGTACAAGAATCCACATTTCTTGTTTACTCGCCTATTTCAACTAAAAGAGTCATGTCATGGTTCTATACTTGTAACAAAGAAAATTGTAAATCTCCATCTACAAAGAAATATAATAATATTTTGTTTTACTATTCTTATGCTCTTGAAAGACAACATCATAGTGATTCAAAATTTCAAGATGAACTGAATTTTTCAAGAATAAAATCAACTTCGATTTATAAAGAAATTGCATTTTTTTCAAAGTTGTTACAAATCGATGCTTTTTATAGATCTATGATCACAAATCCTAGATCTATGATTTTAATGAAGTAAAACTTGAAAACTCGTTCATTAACCAACGTAGGCCTCACGGCCACTTAGAGGTAAAAGGGAAAGAAAAAAATTTGGAGTGAAAATTTGTGTTTTGATGTACTCAATAGTTAGGTGATACAATATGCAAGATCTAGTAAAATTAAGTCATAATAAAACTCCATTTCACAAAAAAATTCAACGATAATTTTTTTTATAGATCTATCACTTGGAACAAGAAAATTTACAAGATCTTTGTTCTCTTTTGATGCCTAGGTTTTACCATCACACAAGGTAGGAAAATAAAATCTTCTTGAATGAAAATTTCATTTTTAATGTTCACAAGATCATGGTATAGCAACATTCAAGCTCAACTAAATATTCTCATGAGAAAGAAAAAAATCAAATCTAAGTTTTTTTTTTTTGCACTTATCAAATCTAAGTTATAAAAATTTCCATTTTTCAAAAGTTCAAATAATAAAAACTTCTCTTGAAATTCATCCATCAAAGGATGGATCTATCATTTAGAACAAGATTTTTTTTTTTTAAAAAAAAGATGGTTCCCTCCCTTAGCCTAGGTTCGGCCAAGCATTATCATGAGAAAAAAACAGTTTCTCGTGACAAGTTTTAGATGGTTAGGAAGAGAAGAAGAAATTAAGGTGGTTTTGTTTACAAACCTTTAAAAATTAAAAGATTTGGCTTTTAAGTTGAAGAAACTTGATGAAGAAAGTATGAATATTCTTGAAAAACTTTAAGTTTTTTTTTTTTTGGAGAATGGAGTGAAGTGAGAAACTTTTGTGATGAATGAGCCAATTGAGAGATGGCCAGTCAAGAGGGTCAATTTACTAGGAAATCTTACTAAATTCTTAATTTTTTTAGAATGCAACTAGTGCTTATCCAAACCATGCGTCACCCGTCTAACCACATGCTCCCCCGTTCTTGTGCCCCAAGGCACACCATTTCCTCGTATAATTCGCTCGTGGATGAATTTTACGATAACAGTAACTCCTGTGATTAATTACCAATAATATTTCTTCATAGATTTTGCTCATAACTTTATTTACTCACTTAATACTTTAATTTTTTTAAATTATAATGAGAATGAATTCTCATCATAATCGATATATATATATATATATATATATAAGCTCTAGTTTAAATTTTGACGACGATCTGGGCTCAAAAATGTTAAAGAGCAATTATATTTTGCCCTTTTTATCAAATTTTGACACTCAAAATTTATTTTTAAAGTTCTGATGCTTCTAGGCACCTAAATTCACTCTTAACGTGATGCTTAAACAAATTTTATTTCAATTGACAAATGGTTTACTGAAATTTTATTTCAATTGACAAATGGTTTACTGGACAGACATATCTTTTAAACAACAACAAATAATTTCACAAAAACATAACATATTTATTTCATGCATGATTAGGCATGCATACCATCATGGAAATAATATTAAGCACATTTAACATAATCACATAGCAGTCATCATTAAGTAAATCAATAGAAACTTTGGTTCACAACATTTGCTAGGTTGCACAGTCATAAACCCTAATACTATAGGTCTTACAATGAACATAGAAAATTGAGAGCTTCTCGAGATGGAGATAGAAACATAACAGAAGTAGCACATCAAATAGGGATAGATGGATGGCTCTCGATTGAGGAGAGGATGCGTAGATGGAGAATTTTACAAGATGATGGTGCTCTTTGGAAAGATGTTTTGAAAGAGAAGTATGGCCCTAAAATTGGAGATTTGTTGCATATGGAGAGTGTTAGTTGGCCCTGGTATGTTTCTAAATGGTGGAAAGACATTGCAACGCTAGATGAAGGAGGAGGAACTAGTTGGTTTAATGCGGAAGTCACTAGAAGAGTGCATAATGGAAATAATACGTCCTTTTGGTGTACTAAGTGGAGGGGGGAAATGACTTTGAGAAACAAATATCCAAGACTATTCTCTATTTCGAACCAAAAAGAGGCAAAAGTAGTGCATATGTATGTGGAGGGATAGTGGTAGTGAGTCCGGTTGGAATTTCGATTGGAGGAGGGGGTTGTTTGTTTGGGAGGAAGAGCTTCTTAATAACTTGTTGCTTGACCTTCAAGATTTTGAGTGGACTCATGGGGAGGATATATTAGAATTTTAATCAATAACTGCATTGTGCTTGTTTTTAAGATAAGTTTGTTTCAAATCCTAAGAGTTAGTTAGATTGCTTGTTCCACAAGCAAGTGACTTGTATGCCTATATATAGGCTTTGTGTTGTGAAACTCATAACATGAATAATATTCACAATTTCATCTAAAAACTCTCTATTATTTTCTCTTTCAGTTTTATAATTTTGTTTCATTAGGTTCATCTTGCTCAGAAAACACCTTATTGAAATAAGCACTTCTGCTGTGCAATAGAACATAGTTTATGTTCTAACAGGTTGAGTGGTATTGGAAGTTGGAGGAACTTTTCGGTTAGCTCTACCTATAAAAGGCTAGCGGCGGTGTCGCAAGAGGAGGAGTGGTGGGAGGAGGAGAATTGGGTGTTTGGGTAAATTTGGAAGAGTCCGGCGCCGTCAAAGGTGGTGGCTCTATCTTGGAAGGGTTTGCTTGACCGAATCCCTACAAGGGAGAATCTAGTGAGAAGAAATGCTTTGGTGCCTAATACTAGCTTACTTTGTGTTTTTTGTAATGAGGTGGACGAATCGACAAACCACCTCTTCTTGCATTGTACTAAGACGTGGAAGGTTTGGTCGGAAATTCAAAAGTGGCTAGAGGTGAATTGTATTATCACTGCCAATTTGTTTGTGCATTGGAGGTGTTGGGATGGCATAGTACCAAATAGGAAAGAATTAAAAAGGGGAATGAGGCTAATTTGGCATACTGTAATTTGGGTGATTTAGAGTGTTAGAAATAATGTTATCTTTAACAATGGTGGTATAGAGGTGGAAGAAGTGGTGGAGGCAATCAAAAGGTTATCGTCGAGTTGGAGTTTATCGAGGCTGAAAATTCAACCGTGTTTGTTGTACGAATGGCGTTGGAATCCGAAGTGATGCCTTGGAGTGTTACGCGGATGAGGGGACTGTATTTTTGGAGTGCTGTCACAGCTGCTGCGTTTTGCTGATAGCAGGCAGGTTTTTAGTGCTGCTCGCTACTGCTGCTGTTGTCTTAGCTGGTGCGGTTCTGGTGTACTGGTAGGAGCCTTGGCAGATTAGTTGGTGCTGCTTCTAATTGTATTTTTAGTTCCTGTTCTGTTGTAATAGGACTATTCAGGTCCATTCTAGATGGTCATGCAGCTTCTAATCAGGTCATTCTTTCTTCTTTTTGCTGTAATATCACGTTTGGCTCTTGGATCGTAGATTCAAGAGCTACTGATCGTATTTGTGGCTCTCTAAGTTGGTTTGATTCTTATGAATAAATCAATCATATTAGTGTTAGATCACCAACTGGACACTTAGTTATAGCAAAACATGTAGTATATATGAAGTCTTCCAAAATTTTCTTTAAATTTGATTTTGGTATCAAAGTTCTGTTATGCATTAGGATGCACAATCTTAGTTGATGATTCTGCATGTCTTCATAAAAAGCCATCCAAGAAAATGATTGGTTCTGCTGAAAGGGTTGAAGGCTTGTCTTACTTGAATCTCAAGCAAAAGGTTGTGCATGTCTCAAATGTCATTTTAGATTAGGACACTTATCTTTTTCAAAATGTCTTCTGTGCATTCAAAATTTCCTTCAGTTGTTGTAGATAATAAGGCAACTTGTTGTGTTTGCCATTTTTCTAAACATAAGTAATTGTCATATGAAAGAAGCACTAGTAGAGCATCAAACCTCATGAATTAATACATTTTGATATTTGGGGTCTCATTGCTATTCAATCTATACATGGTCATTCCTATTCTTTAACCACTGTGGATGATTATAACATATATATTTGGATAGTCCTAATGAAATCTAAAAGTGAAACTAGACAGAATGTTGAGAGTCTTTTAAATTTGATAGAAACACAATATGATTCAAGGTTAAGTGTATTAGGTCGGACAATGGGCCTGAATTTTCCATGCCTCGAATTTTTGCATCGAAAGGAATTATTCATCAGACTAGTTGCAATGAAACTACACAACAAAATGCTATAGTGGAAATAAAACGTGACCACATTTTGAATATAGGTAGGGTTCTTCTTTTTCAATACAATTTACCTAAAACTTTTTGGTCCTTTGCAGTAATTCATGTTGTTTTTACTATAAATAGAGTTCTCTCTTTTACTCTTGATAATCATTCACCATATTTTCTTATTCATCAAAATTTACCAAATTTGAATGATTTAAAAAATTTTGGTTCTTTAATTTTTGCTTTACAAAATCACAAGACTAAACTTTCTTCTGGAGCAAGAAAGTGTATTTTTTTTTCAGACTACCAGGTAAATATGAAAGGAGCTGTATTATATGAGATTAATAATAAGGAAACTCTTGTGTTTAGAGACATTACTCATCATGAATCTATTTTTCCTTATCAACCTGGCAGTAAGCCTTCCGCTCGGAACTACTGCTCCACCACCTTAAATGATAATCATAATCAAACCATTGATCTTCAATTCAGACAACTCTCATTCAGATACATCATCATATATTGATTCCCTTTAGCTAGATACTTCAGATAACACTAATGAATAAGATAACCCACTTGTGTTGGTTTGGTGGTATTGACTTGAAACCTTGGAGTATGCTCATCCTCATGGTCTCAGGTTTGATTCGTGCAAATTTGGGTGGATTAGTTTAGCTTCTTAGGAAAAAACACTAATGAATAAGATGTTGATTCACCTCTGCCAAATGCATCTGATAACATTCATATTGTCTCATTAGATGAAAGTACACACACATCACATTAGAAATTCACTAGACATTGACATGCACCATCTTACTTGAAAGATTATGTATGCTATGCAGTATGCATATTCAACTACTTCAGCAGAGTCAATCACTTCAGGTACTCCTTATCCAATCTCCTATTTTAATTTATTTTCAAATTTATCCTTTTCAAATAAAGCTTTTTCTATTTCTATAATTCAAACTACTGAGCCTAAGACTTATCAAGAAGCTTGAAAGCCATAAGATTGGTGTAATGCTATGAAATCTGAATTAGAGGCACTTGCCAAAAATGTTACTTGGACACTTGTTCATTTTCCACCTAATGTGAAACCTATTGGGAGAAAGTGAGTTTATAAAATCAAACACAGACTTGATGTCATTATTGAAAGATATAATGCCAGGTTGGTAACAAAGGAGTACAATCAAATTGAAGGTCTAGACTTCATTGATGTGTTTTCACTAGTTGCAAAGTTGACAACAGTTAGAACACCTCTTGCTTTGGCTTCTATTCATAACTAGCATTTGCAACAATTGGGTGTGAATAATTCTTTTCTGCATAGTGAGTTATATGAAGATGTTTACATGAATGTTCTTGAAGGGTTATCATATGCAAAGCCTAATCAAGTATGCAAGCTTAAGAAGAGTCTTTATGGGTTAAAACAAACAAGCAGAAAATGGTATGAGAAGTTAACTTTTTAGCTTTTGCAAGAAGTATATCAACGATCTAGTTCAGACTATTCACTTTTTATCTTAAATCCTTACAGTGAGTTCACATCACTTTTAGTATGTGTCGATGACATCAAAGTAGTAGGAACATCCATGATTGAAATTAACAAGATAAAGTTTATTTTTGAATGTTAATTTTAAAATCAAAGATCGTGGCTTACTCAAATACTTCTTGTGATAAGAGGTAGCTCATTCTACTATTGGCATTACAATCTCACAAAGTATTGCTTAGACTTATTAAAAGATATTGGCTTTTTAGGAGCTAAACTAGTGAATACATCTCTTGATCCTTCAATAAAGATGAACCAAGATAGTGGTGAACCGTATGCAGATATCATCACTTCATACATAAGACTCATAGGAAAGCTTATACAACTTAATACTACTAGGTCTGGTATAAGTATAATATTAGTCACTCAACAATGAAGTCAATTCTTATATGCTCCCACTATGGTACATTATAATGCAGCTTCAAAAATCATGAGATATTTGAAACAAAATCTTGGATTAGGTATTTTCTTTATAAGGAACTCAAAATTACTGCGCCATTCAAATAACATCTAATCCAGTATTCCATGAAAGAACTAAGAATTTGGAAATTGATTGCCATTTGGTTAGAAAAAAAATTCAGAAAGGGATCCTAAATATGTTACCTATATATCAACTAATGAACAGTTAGCCGATTTCTTAACAAAGTCATTAGTTGCACCAAAGTTTCAAGTTTTTATATTCAAGTTAGGCATGTATAACATTTACCATGCTTCAACTTATGGGAGGGTATTGAAGAATAAAGAATCAAATGGTAGAAGTGAAGAAAATAATTAACATAGATAGCTTGCAGAACAAGTTACTACATAAAACAGTTGGCAACCAACTTATAGCTCAACATAGTTAGTTATACAACTAAGCATACTTATTTAGAGAGCTTGTAACAACCTTTCCCTCTCATGATTGATAGATGCTATCTAGATAGTGATTGCATGGATGAAACTACAACTATATAAGATGTATCAATGTACCATTTGCTGGTTAAAAAGATGATCTTCTTCCATTTCCTTTCCTGTTCATTCTCTATTTTGAGTTTCTTCATAATGTAAAAAAAGAAAGAAAAAAAAAAGGCACTTATGTGATTTTATCTTCTTTATGAAAAACCCTAAATTAAGAGTTCATTATGCTCAAATCTATCAATTGATGTGGGGTGTCCTTTGACATTGTCTCTCAAATGGGATGAGATGTGTGTTCCTACCTAAAGCGTCGTCAGAGGATTCGCGCACTCTCTGTGAAAGTCTTTGCTGTTTTTATCTTTCTTGACATTATTATCGTAATGAAACTAGGGTTCTTTTAATTGGGGATATGTGTGTGTTTTGCATCCAGAAAAAAGATCATAGAAATTATTTATTCAATGAATGTAAAAGTTTGTTTTTTTATTTATAATAGAGATATGAGGAAGTATGTTTATTTGATGATACGAATGTAAGTGAATTGTGAAATTGGTTTTCGAGGGTTTGTAGTTTTTTTAAGAAAGGGTTTGTGGTTTTCTGGTGGACAGAAAAAATTAAGATTAAAAAAGATAATCTATAATTGATTGCATACAAGAGAAATTCTTACACAGTCACACCAAATTAAAAATATTTAGACACACACAAATGAAAGAAATTAAAAGAGAAATAAATTAGTCACATAATTTTTTACATTCATCATTAAATATTTCTTATCTAAATGTGTGTGCCTAAATATATTTTATTTGAGAGAATTGAGTTTGGTTAAAATTAAGTTTTGCGAGCTCGTCGTTCATTCTTGCAGCTTATTTGATTATGTTGTGTTTGGGTTATGTGGAATGCGCGGAATACTAGAATTTTCAAGGCTAAGGAAAACACAGTTCACTAGGTTTAAACTCTTATATGTGGTAGTCGAGCCCATTTCCTTGTTTTTGGTTTCGTTTCGAATGTAAACTTTAGAGATTCTCTCTGGCTCACCTTGTGTTAGTAAGAACTCTCAGTTGATGTTAATATGATTCATTTTTACTTGTTAAAGAAAAGTTCGGCATAATTGATTTATATTTGAGTACATATAAAGTGATTTTATCAATTCACACCGGTTAAAATCAAAGTTGCATTTAAATGTTAAATTTTCAAAATTGGCTCAAATGTTGAGTATTCATTTTTTGTTAGGAGATTCATGTATATACTCTTGTTTATTTATTTAATTTATTCTTGAATTCTACTCTTTACTCAACAAAAATTGCTCGCTCCCAACTGAAAAGACGAAAATACTCATACACATGTTAACTCACGTTAGTATTAATTTTGTGTGAGTTAACACACGTTGCGTGAGTTAACCCACGCCAGTGTAAATTGCAACGTGAGTTAACTCACGTTTATCACAGATTAACGTGAGTTAACTCACGTTCAGAGAAGACATCAGTTTCTTACATTTAATGCAATGCAGCCAAGTCATAATTGACCTGTAACCTTGACACACTCATAATTGAACCGAATTACGCCACTTTTACAACATTATCAGATAATACAACATAATCGACCCAAATTACACAAATTCGTCGTCAACGACCCATAATCACTTAATCACACTTAATGACACGTAAACACTTATACTCATCATTTGACACCAATTTGTCCTTAAATTTCAAAAATCACATAATCTCACATAAACGGTCAAAATTACACAAATTCATCGTTAAACTACACATAACACAAATTCATTAAAATTCAACGTGACAGACACAAATTCGATCAAATTATACTATTACACGTTAATAAATATTACACTTCAACGGATCGGACATAAAGATGTAAAGTGTTATTCTCAACCATTAACCTAAACATGTAATCAACGTTGTTATCATCTTCGTGAATTTGTGGATAATATACGGTCTTTCAAAAGTCTTCTTCCTTATCCTCCCCCAAGTCAATGCCTAGCACATTTACTACTACATCAGATGTTCTTTGATTTGAACCAGTATGGATATAGTATCTGTCAAGTTTTGCCTTCAACTCGTCCAACTTGTCGGTGGGGTTTACAAAGATCCTAACCCTCTTTTTCACGACTGCATAAAGTGAAGGAAAATCGAATGTAACAAAATAAAGTAGCGGATAAAATTTTTGATTTTCTTTCCTTGGATCATTACGAATTTACACATGAATCAGTGATTCGATTATTACCTCGAAGTGTGGAATCTGAAAGCTGGAAATTGGAAACCGAAATCACGATCACAGCAAAGCAAGCAGCAAGCAGCATAGCCTCTAGCAAGTCCACACAAACGGTGCTCCTCCAAAACTCGGTGCTAGCCAAGGAATCAGAAGTTTCAGAGAGCTAGGGTTTCTCTAAAAACGTGTAACCAAAAACTTCAGCACTAGGGTTCTATTTATAGAATTCCTAGTGTGCTCTACAAGTCAGAAGTCACTATTGGGCTTCAGTAAGCCCAATAATGAGTTTAGTAATTCTGCTAACTAATTAGCGTTATTTACTAAACGCACCCCTTATATAAGTCATACTAATATATTTCTCTTTTGACCGTTTTTTGTGTGTGACCTTATTGGTTCTAGTCACGTTGGCAATAATATTAAATCTAATATTTAATACTATAAACAATGAGCGGTATCTAGCAACAGATCATTGCTACCCAAGTGACAAGAATGTCAAGCGATCTGACGAAACCTTTCCATGATAATATTTATGTGTACGCTTACTCCTTTGTCCTAATATCTATATTGATCTCAAGGCATAGATTTTTTCACCCTTGTATAGATCAATATTTATATTTCTTGATTTCGAAATATACTGAATAACGAATAAGTCCAATATCTTATATTGACTTAGTTCGGCATGGCCATGCAGTTTTACAGTCATATTTCATCAAGAGGCCTAAAGATATAACTCCTGTTTATGAGGAGGGATAAATCTCATCTAGGACACTCATGTCCCTCAGCATGATTCATCAAGTACCCATCAACCAACGTTATGGTTATCCTTTTACAGACAACGTTAGAATGACAACAAAGCACTTGAGTCCACATCTAGGGATCATAGTGGTTTCAGGTCTAAGAGTGATATACACTATTATCATTGTGAGAATATCTTATGACAATTTCATAACATACTATGTAGTATTCTCACAGTGGGTCAATCTAGTATAAATATTACTCCTAATATTTATACCTATGTATAGACTTAATATCTCATATCTATGACCCATGAGATGCGGTCATCAGTCTACATACATAATAGTCTCGACGCTTTATTATTATCCTTATTCATATTAAAGCTTGATTACGGATATATTTAAGAATAGCGTTCTTTATGATAATGTAATCTCATGATTAAGTCACACTTAATATATTATTACAAGAACTATCTATTCTAAGGACTTTATTAACATTACTATAAATATAATAAAGAGTGCCATATATTTATTCAATAATAAAAGTCATGACACATAAGATAAGTTCAACATAAACTATTGGCCTCTGGGCTTACACCAACATAAAGGACATGAAGGGTGCATCCTCTGACATGTTTCACTTCACAAAATATAATGAAAAACAAATATGAGATAAAAAAAAAAGAAAAAAGAAATAATTGAATAATTAGAGACAAAAAAATGTGAGCAATAATTGGCGTGACATAACCGGCCACCAAAAAATATTCACTTCATATATATCATATTAGTTACATATTGGCCACAAATATCCAAATTACATAACCGACCACACAAAAAATACGTCGGTATAATACCACCAAAAAATAGGACGAACACCGACGGACCAAAAAGTGTCATAACCTATCTAACTAGACTAGTGATAGTGCATAATCAACATCTTCATCCATGACTTCGAAATCTTGCTTTGGTTTTTCCGGAGCCGGAGTGTCACACATAATAGGATTGTGCTCATTTGTTGGTTTTTTGGTGGCTTTGGCTCCTTAGACATGAGGTCATTATAGGCGGCATGTCTATCCATAAACTCAAAATGTCATTTCTCCGCCTCACCAATCTTGTGATTCTATCCATAAACTCCTTAAAATTAAGTTTTGCGAGCTCATCGTTCATTCTTGCAGCTTATTTGATTATGTTGTGTTTGGGTTATGTGGAATGAACGGAATACTAGAATTTTCAAGGCTAAGGAAAACACAATTAACCAGGTTTAAACTCTTATATGTGGTAGTCGAGCCCATTTCCTTGTCTTTGGTTTCGTTTCGAATGTAAACTTTAGAGGTTCTCTTTGGCACACCTTGTGTTAGTAAGAACTCTCAGTTGATGTTAATATGATTCATTTTTACTTGTTAAAGAAAAGTTCGGCATAATTGATTTATAAATTTTTTTTTGGTAGTGATAATTGATTTATATTTGAATACATATAAAGTGATTTTATCAATTCACACTGGTTAAAATCAAAGTTGCATTTAAATGTTAAATTTTCAAAATTGGCTCAAAATGTTGAGTATTCATTTTTTTGTTAGGAGATTCATGTATATATTCTTGTTTATTTATTTAATTTATTCTTGAATTCTACTCTTTACTCAACAAAAATTGCTCGCTCCCAACTGAAAAGACAAAAATACTCATACACATGTTAACTCACGCTAGTGTTAATTTTGTGTGAGTCAACACACGTTGCGTGAGTTAACCCACGCCAGTGTAAATTGCAACGTGAGTTCACGTTTATCACAAGTTAACGTGAGTTAACTCACGTTCAGAGAAGACATCAGTTTCTTGCATTTAATGCAATGCAGCCAAGTCATAATAGACCTGTAACCTTGACACGCTCATAATTGAACCGAATTACGCCACTTTAACAACATTATTAGATAATACAACATAATTGATCCAAATTACACAAATTCGTCGTTAACGACCCATAATCACTTAATCACACTTAATGACACGTAAACACTTAAACTCATCGTTTTACACCAATTTGTCCTTAGATTTCAAAAATCACATAATCTCACATAAACAGTCAAAATTACACAAATTCATCGTTAAATTACACATATCACAAATTCAACATTACAGACACAAATTCGATCAAATTATACTATTACACGTTAATAAATATTACACTTCAACGGATCGGAAATAAAGATGTAAAGTGTTATTCTCAACCATTAACCTAAACATGTAATCAACATCGTTATAATCTTCGAGAATTTATGGATAATACATGGTTTTCCAAAAGTCTTCTTCCTTATCCTCCCCCAAGTCAATGCCTAGCACATTTACTACTACATCAGATGTTCTTTGATTTGAACCAATATGGATAAAGTATCCGTCAAGTTTAGCCTTCAACTCGTCCACCTTGTCGGTGGGGTTTACAAAGAACCTAACCCTCTTTTTCACGACTACATAAAGGACATGAAGTTCAACTGGATCTTGTGCATCTTCTGACATGTTTCACTTCACAAAATATAAGGAAAAACAAATATGAGATAAAAAAAAGATAAAATAAATAGTTGAATAATTAGAGGCAAAAAAATGCGAGCAATAATTTGCGTGACATAACCGGTCACCAAAAAATATTCACTTCATATATATCATATTAGTTACATATTGGCCACAAATGTCCAAAGTACATAACCGGCCACAAAAAAAATACATCGGTATAATACCACCAAAAAATAGGACGAACACGGACGGACCAAAAAGTGTCATAACCTATCTAACTAGACTAGTGATAGTGCATAATCAACATCTTCATCCATGACTTTGAAATCTTGCTTTGGTTTTTCCAGAGTCGGAGTGTCACACATAATAGGATTGTGCTCATTTGTTGGTTTTTTGGCGGCTTGGGCTCCTTAGACATGAGGTCATTGTAGGCGGCTTGTCTATCCATAAACTCAAAATGTCATTTCTCCGCCTCACCAATCTTGTGCTTCATCCACTCCTTACAAGGAGGTGGTAACGGACAATCTTCTTTAAACAAAACATGAAGAAAGTGGTCGGGGATTAAACAAAGACACATGATGTTGGAATGTGGCTTAAGTGGTGGAGCACTTCGGATTGGGAAATATGTCTCACATTTACCTTTTTCGGGCAAATTCAATAGAACAACGACTCTATTGTAGCAAGTAGGAATAATGTGACCCATATCCGGAGTGGTCAACCACTTATCAACCGACGCAATACCACTTCTACTTGTTGGAGGGTGGAAACCATCCCAGATAAGTTTAAAACGCCTCTCGGACCATATATCGGCAAATGGTCACTCTTTTGATTTTTCAACTCATTAATAAGTGCATGACGAACAAAAACATGACTATCCTCATCCATTCCCAAGTGCCTATCTATGACCCGAAAACCACAATTATCATCCCCTCTAACATTCACAATGTCTTCAATGTAAGGTCTCATGATCATTGAAATTTGTGAAATGTATGATATTTTCAAATAAGGAATTTGTTTTGAAGTAGGAGTCGAAGCTTGTGAGCAGGAGCAAGTGCCAAGACGTGCACCTTTACTCTTTGGAACATTACTCTTGGCTTGTGAGAATTGACTATTGGGATTTTGAGAATCAATAGTCTCCTACCTAGAGGGGATTCGACCCGTGGACCTCGTTTTCAGTGTAGACTTCACCCTTTTAGGTGCTCCCTTGGTTACCACTTTTCTCGGAGGTGGCTTCAACATTGTGTCCTTCGGAAATCCTAGTTCACGCAACTTTTCTTTGATGTGGAGTTTCATATTGTAAGGGGCCCTCTTGAGACGTTCTAGAATGGCGATCCATTCCTCCGTAACGGAAAAATGTGCATCAACCTCTTCTCTAATTACACTTAACCTTTTTCAATGAGGGTGTATTTCATCCAAAAGAATAGGCAATTTTTTCTTTCACTTCTTGGCAATAATACAAGCACAAGGCAACCCGTACGTTGTCATTTGCACACAACCACAATCTTCTTTAGCAAAGCCGAATGTCCTAAAGCGTTGTAATTCTTCATCGATGAAACCCAAAGAGGCTATAGAGACATACCCCTCCAACTCAGAGAATAATTTGTTTTTTTTATTTGTGTACCATGACAGTTATGCTCCTCCCAAAACTTCCTTGTATCTCACCTAATTGGATTTTCAACATTTTGTCAATTTCATCCCAACATGATGGCAAATCTCTCACACTACTCCTCAAATATCTTTTCAAGTGTCCATGAGCCGATTCAACAATGTTGGTGGTTCTACACCCTAGATGCAAGAATTTATTCGTCCATGCCCTCACAAAATGCTTCTTAAGGGGCAAAACTGTGGTTTCAACATATTTAACAAACATTGGAAATGGTCCACATACCTCCTCTTTGAATATCAACCATGAGTTGCATATAAATCCTTCGTAGGAGAGTTGACCACTTCTCTCCAAGCTCTCACTATTTTCTTAACAAGATCACAATGCTTCTCATCATTCGCTTCCTTCACATCTTTGTCCTGGATCATGATGCACTTAGCTTTGACATTCTTCTCAATATGAAAATAGAAAAGTACATGGTCTGTTTCAGGGAGAACTGTGGCAACAACATTCATCAAAGCGGTGTCCCTATCGGTGACAACCACCTTAGGCATGTTCAGTTTTGAGGTCAAAAGACCAACCAACATCTCAAGTGCCCAAGTAAAGTTATTCTCTTGTTCAAAGGAAAGAAAGGCAAACGCAACTGAATACGTCATTTTGGTAGAGGTGACACCAACAATCTCAAATAACGGCATTCGGTAGGTATTGGTTTAGTCCATGACCAAAATAGTGGGAAAAGTGTTAAGCATATCAATTGACTCCAGATGAGCAAAAAATATGTCTTCAAGAGTGGTTTCCTCACTATTTTCTCTTGTGAAATAGACGTATTTATGCTTCTCCAACTTTGAAATCAAGTATTGCATCTCCGTCTTGTCCATTCTTTGACCCTTGCGCCATCTAGTTCGTGCATTGTACACTTGCTTGATGATTGTCACACTGTCTTTGTTTTTTTCCTTCGAATCCGTGAGAATATTCCTAGGCGCCGCCAAACTATTTTTCATGTCCATAACTCTTTTTCTCCTTCGCTTTTAGTCGACCCGCAAGAAGGTGGCCGGTTAACATTGGCGCCAACTCATGGTTGTGAATTCCACAAAGCATTGAAATTCACCAATCTTGTGTATTCTTCTCAAAAAATCATTTCAACCTAAACGGACATTCACATTTTCTTGAGCTCGTGCCTTCAAGCTTTGGTTTCTTCCTCGTCTTAGGTGGCCTGTATTCACCCCTCCTTTCACATTGCATCGTCAAGTATGACCTTATTAAACTAGATTTATTTATAGAAATAGTAAATATGACCCTTGCCGCTTGTTGACGAACCCAACCAAGTAATTCTTCTCGATCTCTCCATCTTTCACTTGTTGTAAAAAATGACCCGATGTTTACTTCAATAACACGAACATCGGTAGGTATCGGTTTTGGTTTTTCTTCAAAGTTACTAGTAGGTACCGATTTTTGTTTTCCTTGGTTGTGACCAATGTGAGCTTGAAAGGGAATTTTCACTTTAAACTTCACATCTTTGGTTGGTTTGACATCGCTGGATGCTACGCTGGAACCTACACCTACGCCGGAAGCTTCGATTTTGGTCTGTTTTGGTTCAACGCCATCATCCACCACATTTTCAACCATATCACTTTATGTCTATTGAATTGAATAAAAAAATAACAAGGAAAAAATAAATAACTAACTTATGCAGCAAGCAAAGCGAGGAAAAATGTGGCGTAAAAATTCAAAAACTGGGCATCACTGTAGCGTGACTTAAGTGTTAACTTTCTGTGTGAGTTAACTCATGCAGCCCATACAACTAGCGTTAGTTAACTCATGCTATGTCCTACTCTGTAGCTCAAAAAAATGACGAACCTTGCAGAAAAACAGGAAAAAACGAATGAGTTTTGACGATACATTACATGTTCTTTAATGCTTAATGAACGTAGAAACTTGCTTCCTAACGATTTGCAATGATTTGGAATGAAGATTTTGACCCAAAAATTTGCACTTTTTGGGTTTCTGGAGGTGTAGGGAAAGAAAAATGGAGCTGTGAATATGGACGGTTGGGTTTTGTGTCGAGTTAACTCACGCAGGGGCAAACTGGTCAATTCAGCTTGGAGCGAGCAATTATTGTTGGGTAAAGAGCAGATTTCTTTATTCTTTATACAGTATTGTACCAAAAAATCTCTATAAAACCTCTGATATAAAAAGAAAACGATGCGTACTCAAATGAATGGGCCTCAAAAGCTCAATACTCTTATCTTCTTCTCTTATCTTCACTGCAAACTTGATAAGAAATTATGAGCATGGTTGTCTTTCTTGAAAGGACTAAATTGAGAAATCACATTTGAGTAGACGTGGAAGCTAGGAAAAGGAATTGACTCAATCGCGTTCACAATTCAGAACCAAACAGGGACGAATCTTCATGCCATGGTTTCTTTACCTTCTATAGTTGGTGTCACTGCAACTCCTAAGCTCCACCCACAATTCAGAAAATACCCACCAACATCTTTTTCAATAGATAAGGTAGCTACTCTAAAACATGTTCTGTTTCATTTCTCATACAAACTGTCTTTTACCTTGTATCCTTCTTTAGATTATGTACTTGTTTTTATATATGAACTTAATTGTCATTTGTCATTCTTTGAAGAATTTAATTAGTATCCTAAAACTATTTGAACTTATCTAGTGACATAAATACTTGTGATGTGAGACTCTTTGTGAGAGCTTATCGAAACAGCTTATAGTTTTTAGAAATAGCTTATACATTGCCATTTATATGATAAGCGTTTAATTATGTTATTTATTCAAACAAGGCCTTATTGAAATAAGTCAAAAATGGCTTATAAAGTTTTCGTGAGCTTAGCTCAGTTGGTAAGGACAACGCATAATATATGCAAGGTTCGGGATTCGAACCCCAGCCACCACAAAAAATTAAAAAATAAAAAATGGCTTATAAACAAATCATTAATTTTTTGTATATCAGTCCAAATAAGTTATTCAAGACATAATCCTACCACTACAACCTAATTCCAAACTTTAATGGAGTTGCAAAATTATAATTATTAATTAAATTAGAAGGATATTAAAATTTTAATAATTTATTTTTCAATCAACCTTAAAAATTACATTGCTTATTTCAAAAGGAATAAATTATAGTTTAATTAGTATATAACATTAATCTTTTCTACTTAATTCAATATAAACCTGCACCTTATGCTTTCAGGGTCAAAGCATTTCATTACAGAAAAGCCACATATCCACACATTTGGATCCTAGCAGGAACCTTAAATTTCAAGAAGTACTTTCATTGGCAAAAGAGAGTAAAGAAGAAGAAGTGGACTCATCTTTCTACCTTCCCTTGTTACAACAATGCTTAGAAAATTCCTCCTTGTCATCCACACAAATTATTCACTGTCACATGGTGAAAACAGGTAGTCATGAAGACCCTTTTTTGTCATCATTTCTAGTCACCATTTACGCCAAATGCGGTAGCATGGAGTGTGCTCAACAAGTATTTGATCACATGAATAGAAGAAATGTTGTTGCTTGGACAAATTTAATGAAGGGTTATGCGCAAAACTCAATGCCAAAACATGCTATACATTTGTTTGAAGAGATGCTGTTACATTCAGAGTGTTACCCTTCAAATTACACTCTTGCTATAGCCCTTAATGCTTGTACATCTTTGCATTCTTTGAAGTTAGGAGAACAGTTACATGCTTACATAATCAAATACCATGTTGATTTTGACACAAGTATCGGCAATGCGCTTTGTAGTTTATACACTAAATGTGGTGGTAGGTTGGAATTTGGTCTAAAAGCATTTAGGAGAATCAAAGAAAAGGATGTTATTTCTTGGACTGCAGCTATTTCTGCGTGCGGCGAAAAAGGTGAAGCTATGAAGGGAGTGAGAGTTTTTGTTGAGATGCTTTTAGATGAAGTGCAGGTTCAACCTAATGAGTACACTTTAACTACTGTCTTGAGTCATTGCTGTGAGGTTAAGTGCTTAGAGCTTGGGATTCAGGTTCATGCGTTGTGTACTAAATTAGGGTACGAGTCGAACCTACGTGTTCGGAATTCTTTATTGTATTTGTACCTTAAATGTGGTTGTATTGTTGAGGCTCATAGGTTGTTTAAAGGAATGGATGATGTTAATTTGGTAACATGGAATGCTATGATTGCTGGACTTGCACAAACGATGGAGCTTTCAAAGGATAATCTTTCTGCATACCAAAAAGGAATTGAAGCACTCAACCTTTTCTCGAAGTTGAATCGGTCTGACATGAAACCTGATTCGTTTACCTTTTCAAGTGTGTTGAGTGTTTGCAGTAAAATTATGGCTTTAGAACAAGGTGAACAGATTCATGCTCGGACAATCAAAACCGGGTTCTTATCAGAGGTTGTTGTAGGTTCTTCTATGATTAATATGTATAACAAATGTGGGAGCATTGAGAGAGCAAGCAAAGTTTTTCTAGAGATGTCTATTAGAACGATGATATTATGGACTACAATGATTACTGGTTTTGCACAGCATGGTTGGTCAAAGCAAGCATTGAATCTTTTCGAGGATATGAAACTTGTAGGTATCAGACCAAACCCGGTCACTTTTGTCGGCGTTTTATCAGCTTGTGGAAGTGCTGGTATGGTCAATGAAGCATTCAATTACTTTGAGATTATGCAAAAGGAATATAAAATTGAACCTGTGATGGACCATTATGTTTGTTTGGTTGATATGTTAGTGAGGCTCGGACAGGTAGAGGAAGCTTTCGATTTGATAAAGAAAATGGATTATGAGGCTAGCGAGTTTATTTGGTCAAATTTGATTGCTGGTTGTCTAAGCCAAGGGAATCTAGAATTGGGTTGTGATGCTGCAGAAAAGTTGTTAAGTCTCAAACCAAAAGATACAGAGACATACAAATTGCTGTTGAATGCGTACGTCTCAGCCGGACGATATGACGATGTTTCTAGGGTGGAGAATATAATGAAAGAAGAGAAAATTGGAGAGTTAAAAGATTGGAGCTGGATTAGCATCAAAGACAGAGTGTATTCATTTCAAACAAATGACAAAGCAGACATAGAAAGTTCAATAGATAAATCATTGGAGGATTTACATATCAAAACGATGAATCTTGGATATGAGATGTCAAAAAGTGTGGAAATAAGTGACAAAGAAGAGAAAGAAAAGACATCCCCACCTACCATTTATCACAGTGAGAAGCTAGCCATTGCATTTGGGTTGGAGAATTTGCCAAATTCTTCACCAGTGAGAGTTGTTAAGAATACCTTAATGTGCAGGGATAGTCATAATTTTGTCAAGTACATCTCAAAACTGACTAGTAGGGAAATCATTGTTAAAGATAGTAAGAGGCTACATAAATTTGTCAATGGACAATGCTCGTGTGGGAATTTTGGTGGTTTTCTCTGATATCCTCCAAGATGCAGCTAAAAGTTCATGAGTTGCCAATCAAAGAGATGGCCAAAAGCAGATACATTTTTTTACACATTTCTGCATTTACATCTACAGCACAGAGGTTACTTATATATTGACAAGCTTTGAATTGTTATAGGAAGTTAACTTTTGAATTTTGACTGTAGCTTCACAAAAAAAATACCATGTATTAACCAAGTGATACAAATCGTTAACATATGATAAATCATGTACAAATCAAATGGCTTGCACATCAAAAGTTTTACAAATTCAAGTGTAAACTATGATTGGAAGTTCAGTGGCAATTGATTTTAAAGTAAATTGTATTTATTTAATTTTTTTTTCATTTTATACTAATTTTAGTGATGCAGCACTGAAAACAAAACACATTAACTAACATAACTCATGTAATTCAATATACAACAGTGTTAACTGATAACATAAAAGCTATCAGTACATACTCAATCAACACTTACACTCCTGATTGTAAGAACTGGATACATCGACGTAAAGAAATTTACAAACACCAAACTTGCTATTTTTGTCATTACAGTTTACACCTGATTCCTTTTTCTCTTTCAAATTTGAATCTGCTCTTCTCTCTATATATAAAAAAAGTCCCGGATTGGTTATAGATACGAAAGAGGTGAGTTAGCCAACCTGGCTTTAACCTTTATATGCAAGGGTTAGGTGTGTTTTGTAACAATTCCACATCAATATATATCTACCACAACTAGATTTTTTTTCTCTTTCTATTTCTCACAACTAGATTTTTTTTGCCTTATCTTTCAATCAGAACAGAAGATACCACTGCCAACAAAACTAATGTCTTTTGCTTCTAGTCTTGGAGGTCTTCAATTTGCTTGTTTCATGAGGGGATTTCCAGATGATATCCTCAAGATTGTTAGAGAAATTCTTGTAAAACTGCAACATAGAAGAGTTATTTTTTTTGTTAGAAATACAATTAATTAATTAATTAATTGGAGGAAAGGTGAGGTAACACCAACCACAAAAGCAACTCTTAAAAAAAATGACCTTGAGATATTCACTCGCATCTCCAGCTGCTTTCTGAATGTCCACCATGAAAAATGTGGGAGCAACTTCAAAAACCTTTTCAAACAAAGCGAAAAAAGAGATCAGGAAATGAAATTATTATTCAAAATGTTCAGCAACTGTTTAAAGTCTATAAGAGAAATATCAACTTACTTCCAGTATAACTGAGAAATGAGATGTCTTTTTTGCTGAAATACCCTCTATTCTCATCTGAAAATATAGACGAAAGATCACTTCAGATTACTAAAACTATGTAATTAAGACAATATTAATCCCAAGAAGAACTAACAGCAGATGCTATGTATTTAGGTTGATTTTTTAGAGTATATAACTTATAAGTGAATAGATGGTCCCTCAAAAAAAAATGAATGGATGGTATAAAATAAACAAAGATAGAATGAAAGTGATAAAGCAATGTAGCACACATATATTACAGGCTACCAACCTTATAGTTACGAATATGCGTCTTAAATCCCATTGATTGTGCCACAACTTCCATACTTGATAAAACTACTTTCGCTGGCTTTTGAGTGATGAAGCGCGTTTGGTACTTCATAGTGTCCTTAAGATAATGGCAGAATATGGACGTGCAATTATACATTTTGTTGTAAACAAGCCATATTAAATGGGAACTTTTTGAATATTTCCACATATGATTACTGAGTCATAAAATAGCAAACAAACAACAATGTAACTATGTAAATACCTGTCCACGATCAAAGATTGTTGCAAGATTTAAGCCTTGAGATAACATTATCATGTCGAATGCATTAAGAATCAGAGGACCCGTGTCCGCAATCTCACACTGTGGATTATCCCCCTCATCCTTCAGCGACAAAATAGCCAACATGTCAACATAACTGATATAATTTTCATATAAATGCACAAAAAAGTTAAGATAACTGTGGCGATAGCTTTTGCATTCATCAGTCTCTTTCAATTAATATTCCCTTCATCATCATTCATCTTTTAAGCATCAAGTACACAAGAGATTTGAATGCTACTAACTGTATTACTTTTAAGACATAGTACAACTTAAATATCTTTCACTGATATTGTTATTTTGTACCCATGAACTACTCCAATTTTTTTCAAGGTAGGTAGAAGGACAGGGCATTCACAACGTGTCAAATCTATTCTCAAATGATCGAAACTTATAGGGTACATTTGGAAAATTTGAGGTAAATTCACATAAATGCAACGAAAAAAATTATATAAATTATAAACTTCACCTAATGCAGAATTAATAAACAGACCTCAGCACTGTCAAATGCAGCATTTATCTCATCCAGATTTACATCTTCATACTCAAGGAGATGGACAGGAACATAGCTTTTTTGAAACCACTCATCATTTCGAATCTGCTCAATGGTTATACGCTGAATTCAACATGCACAGAAACAAACATGGATGAGAATGAGAAAGTCACTTATCAAATATTGCAATGAAGTATACGTTATATCCGATGAACTGTATATATTAAAACATTATAGTAATCATGTAAACTAAAACAATCTCCACAACAGAAAATGGAATAAATCCTTGAACTGCAAGGATGAATAGTTCACCTTCAACAATATTGTTCAACAGTATTAGTGGAACCAATTCTATAGAAAATGATGAATAAGTATTGGTGAAACATAACTGATGAAATAAACAACTTTTTGGTTTCACCCAATGGGATTAGTGTATTCAGAACCGTAACAAAAAATTAACTCTCTTCTTAGAATTTGAACCAAGTCTAACTCAACCCCAAACAACTATGAGTGGCCCGATATAAGATCTACGAAAGATTCAAGGCGGTCTCTTATCTTATTTTTTTAGTTTCAGTTTAGTCGTCTAACTTTCAAAAGTTTCAATTGGGTTCCTTATCATTATTTTTGGTTTCAATGTAGTCCCTTTTGCATATATTGTGTTACTCACATTGGTATTACTTTGATAATATAAGGGACCATTTCGGAAAAGAGTCACCACATTAGTATAAATTTTACGAAATAAGGAATCATTTTGAAACAAACAATACAAGATAAGACACTCATTTGAAACTTTTAAAAGTTAAGGGACTAAATTAAAATAAAAAAAGTTAGATAAAGGACCAAATTGAAATTTTTAAAAGCTACAGGACCAAACTAAAACTTAATACTAAGATAAGGGACAAAAAATGTATTTTAACCCGGATTCTTATACCACGAAGAAGATATAGGTTGTAAATAAAGAAAGAAAAAAAAAAGACATAAAGACGTCTATTTGAAAACTAATTTTCAGGGCCCATTTGGATAAGGCTTATTTTGAGCTTATGCAAGACAACTTATGCAAATAAATGAGTTTTTTTTGTATTATTTATAAGCTTGTCAAATGTAGTTTATGAAAAAACAAGTTATGAAGATACAATTTTCGTTAACGAAAACTTGTAAATTAACATAAAAGCTTATTTATTTGTATAAGCTATTTTTTATAAGCTAAAAAATAAGCCAATACAAATGGGCTCTGATGCTTTCTTATTTGGTGATTTACTAGAGCTGAGGGGAGCTAAATCAGTTCCGACTCAAATTTGGCTTCCCTTCAATATTTAATGATTTGGAAAGGGGAGATGGGTTTATTAATTTTTAGATGCATTGAGTAAAATAATCTTTCATCAAATGTCACATTATATATTATACGGGTGTGAAAATACAGTTAGCGTTTTCCCTCCATTATAGCCCTACCCCTTCCCTTGTGAACCAAACAAGATAGTGTTATTTCCCATCCCCTCATGTGAACCAAACAAACCATAATCATAATCCTTGGTATTTTGTGTGTGTGTGTGTGTGTGTGTGTAGAGAGAGAGAGAGAGAGAGAGACACACACAATGCTTGGTTTTGTATATACTAATATATTAAAACCATAGTCATTATAAAATCTGTTTCTTTCTCTTTTTTATGTCCTCGTCTAAAACCCTATAATTTCAACAATGATCATGGCTTGATACTGTAAATACAAAACATTATGCACTAACCCTTATTTATATTGATACTAAACTCCTAATCCTAATAAAATATGAAAACTAATCATGATAATTAGTAGATTCCCAATCCAATAGATACTCTAAAGATAAGATCAAGATAATATAAGATATTTTTTAAATAATATAAGAGACAACAAACATCAAACATCCTTATTTCTACAGGTAAATTAATTTATACGCATGTGTATGATTTGATATCCAAATGACCCATGCTACAACAGAAAAGCCAACAATATTGTTAGGTCTGATCAATCAATTTTTTCACTACAGTTTGTTTTTTTTTTAAATAAAAAAGAGTCATATAATTGATAACCAAGATTGACAACTACATATCATTACACTTTTAACTTTCTAGATGCCTTGTGATGCAACATGAATAATGTCAGGAACCCAACTAATTTTCTTCTAAGCTCAGACATCATTAATTAAAAATTGATCGAGAGTGTAATGTCATGTCTCAAACCTCTTTAGACATTGATAAAAAAAATCTTGTTCTGCGAAAAAAATTCTTACATGTTCAGGGTTTGGGTCCAAAATCCTCTGTATCAAAGATTTCGCTCCCACAGGAAACCAAGCAGGGCATGAAAAGTCGGCTTTGTCAATCTGCAAGTAAGAAAAATTCAGCATCATTAATATAAATCTGAATTTTCTCTTGAACAAATCATCTTAATAACAAACCATTGGACTATGTCGAAAACGTCAGAATAATGCAGTCAGCACCTCTTAAATAATGCAAGTGACATTATTCTGTCATTATTTTATGCAATTGCAAAATAAATATTCAACACCAGCAATCCCATCTACTATACAGAAAAATGCATAATTGATGTCTAAATCCATGCCTTACTGTATAACGTGGTTAGATCAAGCTCATCAAAGGGAAGATATCCAGCCATCAGAACATAAAGGATAACTCCACAAGACCAAACATCTGCTGGAGCACCATTATAACCTTTGTGACTTAGTACCTGAGATCACAAAGATAAATGTCAAATGCAGAAGCCCGAATACTAGCATAATGAGTAGCAATATTAAGAGAGAAGTAAGACACACAAGTATTACCTCTGGAGCTACATAATTAGGAGTCCCACAAGTTGTCCGCAGCATACTAACCCCCTACGAAAATTTTCACAAATTTAAGCATTTGTCTTGTAACTAAAACCTTTATACTATTTGATCTACATGGATTCAGGTCAAGTTTAAGAATTATGTGTTAACAATCTCACTTGTTCTGGCAATGCACTCAAACCGAAGTCTGAAATCTTCATATTTCCCAGTGAATCAAGTAAAAGGTTTTCAGGCTACAAAAGGGAGAAAAGAAAAACAGTTAAAAGAAACCATGATATGGATGAAGAAAGAATTTCAAATTTGGATCAATGCAAACCTTTAAATCTCTATGATAAACTCCCTTACTGTGGCAATAATCTACACCATCAATAAGCTGTTGGAAGTATCTCCTAGCTTCAGCTTCACTAAGACGCCCGTGGTGTACCTGCACCATTATTATCTTCATTATATATTCAACACCAGGAAAAAAAACTGATAAAACTCATGACAGAAGTTTAATGAAAAAACATTTATCCATCTTGAGACTCTACTCACAATTTTATCAAACAATTCACCACCTGTGATGAACTCCAATATGATATAAATCTTAGTACGGCTCGCCAGAACCTGAAGAAAACCATATTTTAAAACAGAATGAAGCACTTGCAAACAGTGACAACAAACACGATAGAAACAATTATCAATATTGAGTCATTGGAGCAGTTCGTCTATAAAACATGCACTCTGAAGGATAATAACATGCATATGGGAGAAAAGGAAAATTCCAAACCAAGTCAAATTCTAAAATGATTTCTCCAATATTGCTCTGCTCTCCACGCAGTTAAGGAACATGAAAATTTTATAATTTTGATTTTACTTTACTAAACCAGAAAAGACTTCTGAAACTTACTAATTAACCTTATTTCACGCTAGACTCATATTCATCAGACTTGGAAAAAAAGTGATTGATTTCAGAACAGAAGCCAAACATCCATGTTTACAAAGGTACAAACAAACAAGATATACAGACAATAAAATTTCACATACCTCATGCAGGCGAACAACATATGGATGTCTGACTAGCTTCATAATAGAAATCTCCCTCTTGATCTGCATTAAATTAAAAAAAGGAAATAAATGAATGAATATCAATCACTGAAAATAGAAACTATAACAATCACAAATATAGTAAGCATCAAACCTCTGGTATCTTAAAAAGGAAGAAACCCAAACCAAAAGTAACATCTTAAACTCCACTCATTCAGTCACTAGGATGCTAATCCAATCAAAATATTTACCATCACACAGAATTAAGGAGACAACATCCACAACTGATCTTAATAGTATTACTAAGCACACCAAAACTCCATATATAACCACATGCTACAGTCAAATTAACTTGTTACGGGTAGTAACTAGAAAATCAAGTAGAAGAAACACTCAATATGTGTTAAGAGATTTCGCCTTGGTTGCGGTCCACCCCTACCCCTAGCCGCCTAACGAAGGCTTCAATACTTTCGTTGTGTTGGGTATGAGAGGGTTGGTTTAGTTTCACATTGCCTAGAGATATGGCCTAAATAGTTCTGGCAATCCTCATCTTACAAGTCAGACCAACCCAAATTTTAAGATATTTGGAAAACATGATTTAGAATCAATTTCATTTGACCACAGTTGAGTTTAAATTGAAAAAAATTATGGGTGAATGTTTTTACTCTAAAAGCAAATTTAGCCTAAAAATTCCACTCACCCACTCCCTCACTGGGATGCTAATCCAGTCAAACTGTCAAAGCATTTACCATCACTCAGAATTAAAGAGACTAACCCACAACTCATCTTAATAGTATTAATAACCTCACCAAAACTCCCTCTAACCACATGCAACAGTCAAATTAACTTATTATGAGTAGTACTAGAAAATGAAGCAGTGGAAACACTAAGTGTTGGGAATTCTGCCTTAATTGTGGTACACCCCTAGCCTCCTAATTGCAGCATTTGGTTTGCCTTCATTGCAGCCTCCAGTACCTTAGTTGTATTGGGTGTGAGAGGTTGGATTTAGTTTCACATTGCCTAGTGTTGAGTATGGCTCATGGTTACGGATAAGTAGACAGTGTCTTAAATACAAGTTGTAAATTGTAAATCCTAATCTTCCATTGATAATACAAAGGAACTGCAGCTGCTCTGCAGTCTAGACGTAGGCAAAATTGGCCAAACTTCGTTACCAAACATCGTGTGTTCATTGTTTACGTTTATTGTTTCTTTACTTTTTGAATCGGGTCACTGTACCAACACCAAGAGGTATGTCAAAAATAGTTCTTATAAAGGTTGGGCAATCCAACCCAAATTAAGACAATCCACCCAAATTTTAAGATATTTGAGTAAGCACTTGATAAACATGATTCTGAATAAAATTCATTTGACGGACCATAATTGAGTTTAATTTAAAATAATTTACGAGTGAACGTTTTTACTCTAAAAGCAAATTTAGCCTAAAACTTGGATTAAATCTTCCAATCCAACAAAAAAGCTACCTTTTATCACCCTAGGTTTGAAGCCAAAAACACAATGAACTTAATGCATATCTCAATTGATAGTATGTTCAGCGAAATTACGGTGGCATAGTTATTTTATTAAATCTCCAAAGTGTAGCTTTTGTTAAATCATTCTGTCAAACTCACTATCAATCCAAACACACACACACTTTTACTTGCAAAAATCTATATTTTTTCTTTATTCAAAAAGAGTCTAGCATAAAAACACACACACAATAAATGCTTAGAAGTAGAAAACTGCGGATTTTAACACGCGCCCCAGTTTATCAAATATCTCTGCAGACTGCAGCTTCAACCAAGGGTCTGTTTGGCAAGCCACATATTTGAACTTATATCTTACGTCTTATAAGCTCATTTGACTAAAAAAGACCCAATTGGTAACCATCACTTTCTGACGAACTTATAGCTTATTTTTACTAGCTTATACTCCCTCCGTCCCAAAATGTATGACGTTTTGGGCATTTCACACATATTAAGAAATGCAATTAATATTGTGTGGAAAAAATATATTATGAGTTGTTTTACAAAATTG
>Ga0228710_1001812_pt1 | contig 32843 bp, 21 predicted proteins | sample MedpolnodulmetaG_FD_177995 | JGI IMG/M metagenome (GOLD analysis project Ga0228710, IMG submission 177995) | Root nodule microbial communities from Medicago polymorpha collected in Santa Monica, California, United States - pink nodules | ecosystem: Host-associated > Plants > Roots > Nodule... | reverse complement strand
GATGGTGACAGATGTTTATATCCAAAATGTAAGACGGGTGTGAAATCTTACATACGATGTTTTTGTTGCATCGAAGGTGACGACCTTGAGGTGATTTGGTACCGCATGCATCTAGAAGAGTCTAGAAACATTGCATGCATTTGAATAGTTAATGAGTCGTGTCATAATTGAATATGTGACTTGTTGAATTTGTGCATTGGTGAAATTTGGTGAATGATGTGATTGTGTGGATTGGTGTATATGTACATTGGTGGATTTTGTTGATGGTTGTAAATAATTGAACTATGCTCTAATTGCATGTCTTACTTGTTTGTGCTTATACACTTGGTGAATCTATTTGATGATAACTATTTTGGTAATAGTAATGAGGTGAGAATTGTATATGTATATACATATGATGTGATGATTTCTTTGATAATGATGATTGCTTGCTTATTACCTTGAAATGATGAATTTTACTTGTTGAGTTAAGTATGCTAAAAGAGGAATAAGGTGAGTAATCTTTTCATTGATTGATGTTGATAAATGATGAGCTTATGTCGATGACTTCATCATTCTCAACATCCTCTTGTGTAGATACTAACCAATTGTAAGGTAGCTGGAATTTGGGCCCAATGCTGTTATTGTTGCTGCTTACTCCGACTTCCTCAATTTGTAATCTTGTTCCTCTTGTAACTGTACCTTTCCTCTTTAGCAATAGCCTACTCCAGTCTGACGCATCAATGTATTTCTTGGTTAGCATGCACAACCCCCACTCTCTTATAATCAAACCTTGGCGGGCTTTAAATGTGATATGTGCTTCTGTTTTCACAAAGTGGCAGTGTTCCCGAGAGATATTAATTGTTCAAAGATATTTTCTGCCATCAACCATATTCCCTTCCAAATTAAGTGGCGCATCAAATTGTTCTTCTGTGTGTTCACTTTCAAAAGAAAGATAAAAAGGATATGGCAGTGGAAAAGGTTGTTGAGAACTTGCAGAATTTGGCATTGGGTATCTTACCTCAAATTGTACAGAAAAGAAAAAACCGACCAAATCAACATGCATATCAAAGTTCTTTATCCTTATTATTGAACCCCCATTATATTGGTATTCCAACCTCGTTGGAATGTTTGAGGAATGAGGATAAAAAGGAAGAACAATGTCAAAGCCACACCGAAAATGACGAGGTTCCTGTACCAGAAGAAAAATAAAAACTAGTAAACATATTTTAGATCTAAAGAGATGTGTGTGCAAGAGAAGAAAAATAAAAACACGATCTGCGTATTTCATCAAATATTTGACATCAACTGTGGAAAGTTTTGACTGCTAAGTAACTTGATAAATTATGATAAGTTGAATAAAGGGGAAGTCAATGTATATTTAAAATCGTGACATGATTAAAAGGTCAAGGTACTTTTTGAAAATACATTCTTACTAGTGAAGCACTCTCTAATGCATTGGATTTAAACATATCGGATTTTAGAGTCCCTTGACGGTACAAGTAACATGATTCGGGACTAACCACTCACTTGAATTCCAACAATCATCCCCTCAAGTGTGAATCTCTCGCATCACTTTACTTGCACCGCCTTTACTAATCAACGGAACTCATCACCTAACTAACCAGTCACACTTGAATTCCTATAGTATACCATCGGCAAACACACATATAATAGGAATAAAGTAGACAAACAAACTAGGGGAGAGAAAGAGGGAAATATAGGCAGAGTTCACGCCTTAAAATGTCTTTGTAGCCATCTATATTGAAGATATGGAGAGAATTTGGTCAAATTAAGACAGTCAAAAACATATAATCCTGATCTATGATCACGAGATCCAGATGTTGTTTCAAAATATCTTCCCGCTGAATCTGATGGACCACTTTGTATTGGGATCGAAGACAAACCTGCAAGCTTACGACAACGTGACAAGTTTAAATACGATAAGATTGTGAAGACGACTCACGGTGGAAGGAAGATTAATAAAGTTATTTCCCTGTAAATTTAGTCTCTCTAAACCCCTTAATTCTCCAATAGCATTAGGTACTGTAGAAATATTACAAAAGCTCAAGTCCAGATAAATCAAAGATTCCATAGCTGAATTGATATGCAGACAATTATATTTCAAGCATCCGCATAGATCCAAAGTTATAAGATTTGTGCAGTCTCTCAAACTTAAGACTCTAAGCTTTACAGGAGATCCATGAAATGAAGATAAAAAATATGTGCATTGATCAACATCAAGGTACTCAAGATTTAATGCTCCAGTTAAATCTGGAGTTCTTTCAAGTTTTGTGCAACCAGAGAGACGTAAAACTCTCAAAGACCATAACCGTGATATACTGCCAAAATCAAGGTCGACTAGACTACTACATTTCTGAAAACTCAAGAATACGAGTTCAGAAAGAAGTCCAATTGATGGATGCACTTGCAACAAGTTTATGCATCCGGTAAGATCTAGCCGCTCAAGGTTTAGGATTCCGTCAAAACATGGAGTCATCTTCAGATTTTTTGAGTTGCTCAGATCCATCCTTTTCAAACAGGGTAGACACTGCATGTGAAGCAAGAATTAGCCATCAAAATGTTAGTACCTTGAATTAAAACCTCAACTTGATCAATTTTTTGTGGTATACTTTTAAATTATAATAATAATAATGATATAATGCCTTATCTAAGCTTAATTGCATTATAATCGGTTGTAACTGGTACTTTTTCTTAAAGGAAACGATGGCACAATTTATTGCAAATTTAGAAAGAAAGAAAAAAATGTTGCCCTCTAATGCACATCAGTTATTCTTAAAACTTTCAAACATTTGTGGACATACTACAGTTGTATTTAATATAGTAATTTCATGATGTTAAAATATTGAACAACCATTAGAATATATATAATCTTGTTTTTATATCTAAAATCTATTAACCATTTACTAGATGGGAAAAAATTAAAAGAATACCAAAACACCTGGATTCCTTCCCATAATTGTTCGATGTTGCTGTCATGCATATTCAATTCAACAAGGTCGTATGGCTGAAAATTTGATGGTAAAGTGGAGAGAGGGTAACCATTCCATGAAAAGTAGTTTAGGAAATTTGAAAAAGATAAGGGTTTTCCAGAAGGACTGTATGCATCCAGATTTGGTTCTTTCAGAGTTTGATGAAGAATTTGTCTCTGCACAACAATGGCACCACCATCTCTATAAATTTTGCTAACATTTTCGATAAAACAACAAGCACCAAATTGATAATGATGTGAGATCCTGTCATACAAGACAGTTGCAAGAGTTGTCTTCCCTATGCCACCCATCCCCCATATTCCTAAAATTCGAAAACCATCCTCCACTGACTTTAAATTCAAAAGTCTTTCTAATGCTTCAACATGAGGTTGTATTCCAATAAGGTCATAAGCAAATCCTGAGAATTTATGACTCAATGCTTTTATTACAGCCTGGACAATTTTTTCAATCTCTTCAAACTCTGGCCTGAAAGATCAAAGGGGGAAAATAAGGTCACTAATTTATCGGCTATGAAAACAAGGGAAAAACATGTAGAAATATATGGCAAGATAATATGCATTAATGGATATAATTGTTGTTGATAAAAATGTGCAATTTGATTCCCAACAAAATATACAAATTGCTCAAACAAGCTTGATTTGAGAAATACTTTCTTGCACACAAAAAACTGAATTGGACACCCTCAACTGCAGTGTGAAAATTGTAAAACAACAAAGAGAGGAAGCTTACTTATTCCTAACATCCCAACCAGCAAGTCCAGCGAAACAGGTCAGAGCTTTCTTCCACCCATCAAACCTTTTTGGATCATGTTCAAGTTGGTCAGTGTGCACGTGTAAGGCATTTCGATACATTCCATTCTGTTTCCGGACATGAGATGGATCAACATCATCAAAAACAGGAAAAACGGTTTGGTTCAGTTCCCTATGGCAATCAGCAATAGCAGCCATTTCATCCAGACACCAAGTAGATGCAACAAAACTTTTTAAGAAGACAACAATGAAAACCCGTGAATCTTTAATTGCCTGTAGAAGTTGGGGTGAAATGGATTTTCCTTTCTGAAGTTGTTTGTCATCTTTGAAAGCGAAAATACCTTTTCTAACAAGATGAGCGTAGAGATGATCAACACAAGTGTTGCGCGTGTCAAAACCTCTAAAACTGATGAACACGTCATATCTATATCTATTACAGCTTTGAATGTTATTAGAATCTTTGAAGAATTACGTCCCTTTGAAGAACTAGGACGTGTACCTCGTTCCTCCGACATATGCCCAATGCGTCGCTTAGGCATGCTGATAGTACCTAACTGTTATGATATATTAGAATGTCAAAATGCTTCTAAATAATTAAGATTAAGATACAACAAATGAAATTACGCGTAAATTACTCCCTTTGTCCTTAATTGTACGATCTTTTGGAGATTTGTCTGTCCCTAAGTATAATACCTTTTGGAAATTACTAGTTGCATTTACTACTCTTTCAAATATATCCCTCATTAATAGTACAAATTCTTCTTGAAAGATGAAAAGTTAAATTGAATATATTTAGGGTTGGTTTGGCAAGACATGTTTTTTAGCTTATAGCTTATGTCTTATAAGCTCATGTGATTAAAAAAGACATGTTTGCTAACTGTCACTTTCTCACGAACTTATAGTTTATTTTCGCTAGCTTATAACGTTTTTTGATAAGGTAATTCAAGTAGCTTATAACATAAAGCATATAGCTTATCATTTTTTATCTCAATTTTACTCTTGCCGTCTTAATTGAAAATATTAAATATTAATTAAATATATCTTTTTTTTTGTCTTTTCATATTTATAAGTCAGTTCAACCGCTAATTTTATCAAATACTACAAATTCAATGAGCTACCTTATTCGCGATCAACAATAAGCTAGCTTATTAAGTATAAGGTAATTTAATAATAGTTACACACAAAACATACTCATTAATTACACTATCAACTTTCCTTAATATGAGTAAAATATGTCATAGGATCTCATAATAGGAACGAGGGAAGTTATTTGAACATCTAAAATTGACAACGTATTTAAATCTGTATAAAAATATATCATCATTTGTAACTATTGATTTGCTACAAACAAAACGATATCAACATGTTTTGTTGTCCAAAAACGTTGATGATTTGTAACTGTATCTTGATTTCTTACCTAAAAATTGACTGACACAAGACTATCTCCTCTTAAGTCCTTCAAGTATAAAACTTGACTACACTATAACTCAAAGATTGGTGATTGTTAGTTGCTACTCCTACTACTTTAAATAGAAGAAAGAAGACAGGAACAAGCAAAAATGGATTTTGGGACTTTCCTTCTACGGTGCTTTACTTGTTAATAGTTGTAAATTGTTACTCCTACTACTTGACTAAGACTTTTTTTTTTTCTTTTCGTCTTTTTGACCAAATGTTTTCTTTGTCTGATAGTACATAAAGAAAGGGAAAAAAGCATATGTTTGTTTTTGTTCCCAAATGTATTTGACCAACAAAATACGAATTTATGGTCTTTTTTATTTTGATTTTAATTTGTACTAACAACATCAATAAAAAATGAAATTTAATTTCTACCAAAAAAATTGAAAGCGCGGGTAAGATTCTTTTTTGAATAACGGGTATAATTCTTGTGTCTACATATTGAATATAGGTGAGAAAGTCATTTGCTACCTTCTAGTATATGTGGATGATATCTTGATGATGAGTTCTAGCAAGGATGAGAGCGGAAAGCTCAAAGGAAAGTTAAATGGTGAATTTGAGATGAAGGATCTTGGTCCAACAAAAAGGGTTCTAGGAATTGATATCGTTAGAAATTGTGAAAGAGGTAAACTATTCTTGTCTCAATCAAGTTACTTGAAGAAAGTGGTGGAGTGGTTTAGAATGACTAACTCTAAAACTGTCGATTAAGCAATGTCTTCATTCTGAAGATGAGAAGATGATGGAGAGTACCCCCTATGCAAGTAGGGTTGGAAGCATCGTGTGTTTTGTAGTGGACTGGACTTGACTTATGTGATTAGCATAATGAGTCGGTTTATGGCAAATCCGACTATTGTTCATTGGCAAGTTTGAAGTGGGTGTTGAGATACTTAAATGGATCTTTGAAAGACAGTTTGAAGTAGACAATAGCATCTCAAGAGGAATACACTTTGGAGGGGTATGTAGATGTCGACTTCGTCGACATAAGATAATCTTTATCGGGTTTATGTTTACTCTTTTTGGCATGGCTATTAGTCGGAAGGCAAACTAACAATTTGTGTTGGCTTTATCTACCATCCAAGCGGAGTACATTGCCCTTGTTGAAGGGGTGAAAGAAGCCATGTGGTTGTAAAAGTTGATTGGTGAGTTAGGAATTACTCAAGTATGTGTGAAGACACATTATGATAGTCAAAGTGTCATCTATTTGGTAAATCATCAAGTGTATCATAAAAGGACAAAACACATTGACATTTGTTTGCATTTTGTTTGAGACACGGTTGAATCGAAAGAGATTGTGGTTGATAAGTTGCTTCGGAGAAAATCTAGAGGATGTGTTCACCAAGTCATTGTCAATATCAAGGTTCAAGCATTCCTTGGACTTGGTCAAATTTATTGAAGAGTACTATGTAAGAGATCCAAATCATGGCGCGATCCAGAGAAATCATGATGTGATTTTGCCTAGGTATGAGTACTATATAAACCTTTTATTCTTCAATTTGTTGAGAAGTTTCAAGAGAGAGAATCTTGGTAACCAAAGGAGATAACTTTTAAGGTAAAAAGGCTAAGGTGGAGTGTCTTTGGGAGAGATTCTTGTGTTAGCAAACACTTATCAAACACCTTGGGTAGTGAGATCTCACTAGAGAAAGCGTCAAAATGTTTTCTCTCTTGTTTTCTCTTAGGATTTATTGTGGGTATGAGCTTCTTGAAAAAATGGACAGAAATTACGGTTTGTTCTTTGTGAGTTTGAGATTTAATTTCTTGTAACCTCTTTGTAACACTCATTTCATAGTGGGTTAGAGAGTTGTTCTCTCCACCAGATGTAGGATAAATTTGTCTGAACTTGGTAGACAAATATTTGTGTGTTGGTTTTATCTTCTCCCTTATCTTTTTTGTTTTTATTATGCCTGTGATGTTGCTTCACGCTTAGATCTAGCTCTGTTTGTTGTTGTTGCTTGAAGCTACTTTAATTTTTTATCACTTCTTCCTTTACTCCACATATCTAAGTTTATTTGTATGATTTCAATTCTCGAGTTCATAACATGACCCAATGCTTTTAGTGCATCCTAGACGATTTTATTAATCTCTACATACTATGGCCTAAAAGAGTGGGGAGAATAAGATCACTAATTTATCAGTTAAGATAATATGCATTGATACATATAACCATTGTTGATGAAAATGTGCAACTTGTTTCCCAGCAAAAGTGACGCAGTACGGAAGCAAGGGTTAGCAAGCGCTAAACCTAAAAGAAAACAGACAGGTTGCAAGCGACAAACCTATCAAATAAGGGTTTCCGGAATCCACCAGAATTGAGAGAAAATCTCGAATAATATTATTGAATGAATAAGTGTATCTTAGGCTGCATAATGTTCTGTTTAAATAGCAAAAGAAATAACAAACCCGTGGGCTGAAATAAAAAGAAACAAAATAATAAAAGAAAGTTCTAGAAATTGCTAAAATATTAAAAGGCGGTTTCGGGCCTTCATATGACCTCGAATGACTAAAATAACCCCCTCGTGAGTTCCGGGGCTTTCCGAAAAGGTATAATTCTGACCAAATTGACACCGAATGCAAAACCTGCACCTTTCCGACTGAATCTTTCTTGCGCACCACTTCTTCCTCGATTCGTGCTGCTAGCTTGTCTATATCATAAAGATATAACTTTCTCAAACTAGCTTGATTTGTGAAATATTCACAAAAACTCAATTGAATACCCGAACTGCTTTGTGAAAACTGTAAAGATATACTTAGTTATTCCTGATATTTGATTAGTTATTAGTTGTGATTTGTTTATGATCATTAAATAAAGTGATCATTCACTCATTTGTAATCAACTTCTTCATATTATCAATTCCAAAATCAACCTTATCATGCTTCTCAACCAAATGAAAATGCATCTAAACAATTAACATAAAATAAAAATGAAACTATGTGTAAATTACTAGTATTTGATTTTATATTGGAAGGTGTATCTTCCTCAAACATAGGAAGAAGCGCCAATACAAAAACAAAAATGAAGTTGGGTTTCAATTCACTGCACAGTACGGAGATTCTATCAAGTGCATAATTTTAACTTCTCAATGTTCTTTATTTTTATTTGATTTGAAGGCAGCTAAATTTCACATAAATTATTAAGAGTATTATTATTTGAATAATTAAAAATTTACAACTTTGTCTAATGCCGTATAAAAATATATCACTTATACTTGATGCGACTTTAAAAAATCAAAGAGTATATGCATCGTAAACATATATGGTGTTTTTTGAAAGAGAAAATATATATATATATATATATATATATACACACACACACAATGTTGAACAATTAAAAAATTGTCAAAAAAATATTATTGATCAAAAATTTAGAAATGTGTTCTTCAAAAGAAAAAAGTCACAATATGTCTTTGGAATAAAATATTCCAAAGCCAAACATTAACAATCAAATAGATATAAGCTCATTTGATAATGACATCAACAGCAAGTATATGCCTAATTGTATTAAGTGTTAAATTTGAGTAAACCATCAAATTGGTCTCTATCTTAGTACCAAATTTTCAATTTGGTCTCTGACTCTATTAATAACTTAAAATAGTCTTTGTCTTTGTCAAATGTTTCTCAAATTGGTCTCTGACTCTATTAGTTGTTTTACATTTTAAGTCATTAACGTTTCAAATAAGATCCAAAAGGCATTATGTTGTTAATCACTAAATAATATCCAAAAGACATTGAGTCATTAACACTCAATATACAAAACAATTAATAGAGTCAGGGATCAATTTGAAAAACATTTGACCAAGATATGGACTATTTTGAGTTATTAATAAAGTCAGAGACCAAATTAAAAATTTGATACAAAGAGATAAACCAATTTAATTGTTTACTCTACTAAATTTATATTGCCTACTCGTTGGGATTTCCCTTTTATCCTAGCTAGCTATTTTAAGAAAAATATTTGTTTAAACACATTGTTTGCGCAAACATACCAAACAATACTTCCTCTTTTTTATTGATTTCTTTCTTGGTGTGGTTAATAATTTATCATATATTCTTTTGATGCACAATAAATTAAATATAATGCTTCATGCACTAAGCAAAAGTACATAATGCCAGACTAACTAGTGGTTCATGACTGCATCAATTTTTGCTTGGCATGAAACTAGACCAAGACAAAGGATAAAAATGGATTTTGATTATAATAGTAAGGGTGAAAGTGGAAGAAAAAACAATAAGCTATAAGCTTAAACGGTACTTGAAATAGCGTCTAAAAAATAAACTATAAGCTTGTGAAATACGCAATAAGCTCCTGACAAGATGACGTTTATCAAATAGATCTTTTTTAAACATACAAACTTATAAGTTATCATTATAAACTATAAACTATTTTGTTGACCTTATCAAACAGACCCCAGAGACTTACTTTTTAATATCCTAAAAGATATTCAATAATCGTTAACATTTTTCTTTCTTACCACCTTAACAATGTATGATAAATGGTTTCTTACTTCTTCAAATTTTGTTAGAGTGCATGTCACACTATGCAGCAATGCTCTTATTTTAATTTATTCTTTGTTTTTTTTAAATTGACTATCTAAAGTTTTCTGATAAAAACACAGAATTGTTTAGTTTCTTTAAGAACTGAATCGTAGAATTAGTCATTTATTATATGAGTTTTACTATATCTTTAAGATTTTAAAAAAGTTGAAAGAATATCATGTCATATATCCTATATTAATAATTGAATCACACTTAAAAACATTTTATAACTTATTTAATTCTTTAAAGAAAAACAATGTATAACCACAAGTATAATTTTTATTGTTACTGACATTTTTTTTAACTCTTACTTTTTTATTGAATTAAATCAATATAACTTTACACTTTAAAAATATTTATATCCACATAAAGTGATATGTTCTACAATGATTTCATCCTATAATAAAGAGAGGGTTATTAACAATTCTCATTAAACAATCCACATATCAATTTGTTTTCTCTATGTGACTTTTTTAAGAAAAAACAAAAATCATGTGATTTTTTACAATTGGACACTAGCATTTTTGGGTAACCGAGACAATCCATTCAAAATTGCAATGTAAAGGAATTTTTTTTTTATTTGTTTATTACTGAATATTCACAAACCAATAAATAAATAAAAAGTTATACAATATAGTTCATATCCCATTAAGCTACCTGACCAAAAAAAAAATTCATATTAAATTTTTATTTTATTTTTCTGTCAAAAATCTATGAAGTCATCGATTTTTACTTACTAAAAGTACGCTCATTTTTTTTAACAAAACATAAATTAAATTTATACGATATACTCCTGCTCAACTAGTTTAATAATGTAAACCAAAGTTCAATTAATACAAACAAAATACCGGGCAAGAACCGGATCGAACATAACCCGATTCGACCCATATAAGAAAAACATTTATTTTACATTAAAAACTTTATCACAACAACCAAAAACATCGATAACACAAACTCGTGTCTTCAGTTCAGTGTGTGGCATCTCAAACCTCTTCAGTTTGTCTTCAATGGCTTCACTTATTAACATGCTTTCAGTTTCACCAACAATATTGTCACCCTCAATTACAAGAACTTCTTCACTTCAAACACGACCAAATTTGTCACCCTTCTCTGTTTCCTTTAATAGTAAGTTGACTTTAAAAAAAGCACTTTTTTGTTACTTATAGAGTGAGCTTTTGTGTATATAGAATACCCTTTTGAAAGTACTTTTCAATTATCATGTCAAATGTGGTTTTAACCAACCATGCATCTTTGTAGTTTTTTAGCTACCAACATAGTTAAAGTTAATGTTTTTATGTTTTTTTCTATGTTTTTGTGTAAATGAAATTGTTGGTGTTTATGTTGGCATTGCAGAGAGAAGATTGACTATTAGAGCAGCTGAAACTGATGCAAATGAAGGTTTTTTTTTTTGTTATGTTTTGTGGTTTTATACTGTTGTTCATTTTTCATTATGTTTTGTGTTTTACAGTTAGAAGTTTTGTTTTTTGGTTGTTTCAGCAGTTAAATCTGAGGCACCGGATAAGGCGCCGGCGAAAAATGGATCAAGCTTCAATCAGCTTCTTGGTATTAAAGGAGCTGCCCAAGAATCAGTGAGTGAACTTCAGCTTTATTGCTTTTTGTTTCGGTTCTCTGATTTGGATTTGAAAGTTTCACTTCAATTTTCGTTATGGATGGATGTTTGAAATGATCACAATTAGACTTTGACCCTGTTTGGGTAAACAACTTAATTAAGCACTTATAGTATAAGTGTTTATGTATAAGTTATTTCTATAACAAAAGATAATTATTTTAAACTATTTTCATATAAGCTATAAGTTGTTTTCATAAGTTATCCTAGAAAGCTTATTAAAGTAAGCTGAGTATAATTTCTATATGACATATCTGATACCATCTTGGAATTTGTAATTGGGTCTAACAGAACCCCACAAAATTGGCTTGTGAGATGAGGACTGGCCCCACTTATAAACACTTGTTTAGGCTATATCACTTCCAATGTGAGACTCTTGACAGCACACATAATTTTTACCAATCACGTATCGCAAGGTCAATACTCGTCTAGTTTGTTAACTTAGAGGCATAATCTAACTAAACATGAAAACTAAATAGATACTGATCATTTCTAGCTTGTTGGTCATCTCTTTAAATACATTCCTTGAGAACCAGCAGGAAGATTACTCAATATGATAAGGCTTGAGTCGATTTTATCTAGAATGAAATGCCTATCAATCTCAACATGCTTTATCCTATCACAATGAATATGATTCTTAATTTTTCTAACTGTTGCCATGTTATCCATGAATAGAACACCTTCATTGAGCAGATCTAATCATATTAATGCCTAAAATAGATTCATTTTGTATAATACTATTCGATAGGGTCTCATTCGAAAGTGCTAGTCAACACTTAGCACAAATTTTGCCTCTCGATTAATCTGGCAAGTGGCAACCACAATTTGCTTTTCTATTCTCCTACTACGACGAAAGGATTCTTAACTCTCCCAATTGTTCCCATGTTATCGTAGAAGATCATCATTGACAATTCAACATTGAAGTCCAACTGCGGAAGGACATAAACCTGCCACTGCACCACTCTTGCAAACCATGGTTTGTTTTTTGATTCTACTTAAGTTTCCTCACACAAAACCAGCCGAATCTGCACCTGAGTACACTTTTGATCCTTTATAATTTCCCGTTTTGAAAAATAACCCCATCCAGAGGTTACCCAGTGATGCCTCAAGATTTTGTACCCTGCGTCTAAACGCCCCTCATTTGATTTGATTATGAATTGAGTCACAACGCTGACTGGAAAATTGATATTCGGAGTTCAGACAGGTTTGAATTAGCTGAATCAACTTCCCCACAAACCTCTGATTTCACCCAGTTTCGAAGGGGATCCTTTTAGTTTGAAACCAAGTTTTGCAGGTTTACACCCCCAAAATACTTGTGGTGAGTGGTCTTAGCAGGTCTAATCTGTATTTCTTTTGAGAAACAGAGATGCCGAGCCACTTTCATACACCATGCATGGTACAAATTCTTGAGTTAACTCATAGTTTCATACGAGTTTGAGTCTACATTTCAAAATCAAGTAACCTTACTCTCACAGGTGGATTGAACAAGTCTACAGCGTAATCATCATTTCCCCCCAACATTCCTAAAATGACAATGGTTCAGTGTTCTTATAAAACCCAGAAGGCAACAGTTGGATGATAAGGCTTAGTAGTAGACGACATCAACTTCATTGTTGTAGCACTCGACTCCACAGATGCATCTAACATGCCAATTTAAACCCATCGACAAAGTAATGGAATGATATTTTAGTGAGTCTCAATCCCATAGCTCCAAGCATAAACGAAGCCAAAATTAGAAAACACGAATACACTCATCATTGCAACTTTGCAAGGTACCCAACAAGTCAACGACGTAAGTGAATCTAACTCTGATGGGTTGACTTGACTGTGAGGTAAAATCCAGAAAAGAAACACAGTATTCGCAAAATAATTTGCACTGTTAATTTAGGTCTATAGATGTCCAATCCCTGGCATAAGATGATGTTAATTTAGGTCTAAAGCCCATATTCAAGTTGGTAAAAGAACTAGCTTTTAGTGTAGAGTTAGCTCTGCACACCCTCTCATGCCCAAATTAGACTTCTAGAGTGTGGACATATACAGTATCCAATAACAAATCTAGGGTAGGTTTTGATGCTTAGGATGTGGACTGTAGACCTAACTCAACAAGCTGAAACCTACCTTGCTCTACTGCTGAATCCAACTCCGATGACGGTAACTGGGCCAGTACCATAGTTCTCCCTGTTAGATAATAAAGTAGGGAAATGCTAAAGAGTGCCCTTAGGGCAATATTGTGTTGGAAAGTGGTGAAAAATGATGAATTCAACTTTTTAAAAGTTTTAAAATTGTAGTTTCCAATGTAAAACTACTATTTTTGGTTTCCTTAAAATATTGTTAGCAAGACCCAATAAAGTATGGGGCCTTTGTATTAGTAAGTTAGAGTCCATTAGGTTTTATTATATATTCTCTTATAACCTTTTGTAATGTTATGCTATTGTTATTCTATAAAACCCTAGCCATTTTTGTTGTTCCTATTCTCTCTTTCTGTCTTTCTCTATTTCGTATCTATATTGTTAACACTCCCCACTTCAGTAATTTTGAACATTGTAATATCTCATTTTGTCCATCAATTTTGAACTTGTTATGTGCTTTGGTTTGGCCTGGTGTGGTCACCAAGTCTTGTGTTAGTTAACTCTTGTGGTCAAGAACCAAGGGTCGAAAGTCCAAACAATGCTAAGCTGATCACGCTATGTCTGTGTTAGGACCCAACTTATAGAGATAGAACTAGGGATGATATTGATAATCCCGTTACCATGAGTATATATGTAAACTAGCCAAGGTGCCATTCCACCACCACCACCACTAGGAATTCATGTCTTTTGCAATTCATCAATGTCTATTAATTTGTTCTTATTTTCATATACATCGTTGAGAGTTTAATTTAGAATTTTGAGACACAGTAACTCAGAAAGTATAAATTTGGTTTTTAGATACAACTGTATGTCCTTTTCATACAAAAGTTACAACTCCAACTTTATTGCATAGAAAAGTAATATTATGATAAGATTTCGGGTTTTGAAAAATATCTGTATTTGATAATTTATTGTGTAATGTATTGTGCAGAATATATGGAAGATTCGTCTTCAACTTACAAAGCCTGTAACATGGCCTCCGTTAGTTTGGGGAGTAGTTTGTGGTGCTGCTGCTTCTGGTACTACATTTTTGCATAAAATGTGACACACATGCTCATAAAATGTTTAGTCCTGTGATTTACTATGGAAATTGTTTAGGAACATTAATTTCAATGCTACATCTTCATGGTATAGATTCATATGTGAATGCGATTTGTCACAACTTCACAATGTTAACTGAATAAACTTTGCCCTCTAATAAGGAAATTTCCATTGGAACGTTGAGGATGTTGCTAAATCAATTTTGTGCATGATGATGTCTGGCCCATTCCTGACAGGATATACACAGGTAATTTTTTTTCTCCTTGATATAAAGTTTTACCAACTCCTATTGAATGGGAGTATAAAACTGACAAAACATTGAATTGTTGTGCTGTTAATTTTGTTAGACCCTGAATGATTGGTATGACCGAGAAATTGATGCAATAAACGAACCTTATAGACCAATTCCGTCTGGTGCAATATCCGAGAATGAGGTATCTTGTACACCTGAGACTTACATGTCTTTTCCTTTTGTTAGTTGTTTATTTGTTCATCTTTTCTCTCAAAATTCTGCAGGTAATCACTCAAATATGGGTGCTATTACTAGGAGGTCTTACCACGGCCGGTATATTGGATATATGGGTGGGTACTCACTAAACAATTACAGGCTCCATCTCTTCTGAATGCATATTTTCAGAAGCTTGGTTGCTCAAAGTTTCTCCTTTTCCTTTACAGGCAGGGCATGATTTCCCTATACTTTTTTACCTTGCATTGGGTGGATCCTTGCTGTCGTATATATATTCTGCACCTCCTTTAAAGGTAGTTATGTTAAAAATTTCTACATTTTTTTTTTCTTTATCTTTTGCCTTTGATGGTCATTTGATTAAGTTGTACATTTTTTCTAGTTAAAACAAAATGGATGGATTGGAAACTTTGCCCTTGGAGCAAGTTACATTAGTCTGCCATGGTGTGGTACCTTCTCTTTTGATAAGTCGTTGCTATATGTTTAAACTGTTATTATCCTTGTTATGTTCATTTACTTTTTGTTAATTCATTGATTTCGTTTTCAATTAGGTGGGCTGGTCAGGCTTTGTTTGGGACTCTTTCGCCAGACATTATTGTTCTCACACTCCTATACAGCATAGCCGGAGTATGTACTATATTCTTCATGACATTTTGTTGGATATGATAATATATTAATATGGCTGTGTTTAGATAAGTAGCTTAGTAAAGCTCTTATAGCATACAAGCTTATCATATAAGTGTTGTATAAATTATTTCTATAACAAAATATGAAATAAAGTCAATTTTTTTCTATATAAGATATAATTTGTTTTTATTAGCTATCCTAATTAGCTTATGGAAATAAGTTGAATGCAGTTTACGAACATGTCATGAGTTGTTTTCTTAAACTCTCCCAAACAGTCTCACAAGTTCTTATGCCGGTAGATAAGTTCAAATAAGTCAATCCAAACAGACCCTATGTCAAACTTACCTTCTACGTCAATAACATTGTTCCTAATTTTCTGTTTTACATTGCAGTTAGGAATTGCCATTGTAAATGACTTCAAAAGTGTTGAAGGGGATAGAGCTCTAGGGCTTCAGGTCTTTATTACTCTATTCTTTGCATCCAGTAACTCTAATCTGAACTATTTCGTTCATTCAAGTAGCTGCTACTAACTTTTCCTTTGACAATCTTGTTTGATTAGTCTCTTCCTGTTGCTTTTGGTTCTGAAACTGCAAAATGGATATGTGTTGGCGCTATCGACATTACACAATTATCTGTCGCTGGTACATTTTGATCCCTCAAATATACGCTAATAAATTATAATTACTCTCTATTCTATTATGCTTTGCCTGTTTTGCATGGTATTACAACAAACAACAAGGCTGGAAACTTTTCACCGTATTAACTTTTTTTTTTTACCAAGTCACCGTATTAACATTAACTTGTTTAATATGGAGATCAACTTTTTTAGGAGAAGTTGCAAAGGTTTGTTTTTCTTTTCTTTTATACATTTAATGACACAAGAGCTAAGGGAAAAGCAAGCTACTCAATGAATAAATGCTTTTAATATGAAAATATAAATGTTGTGATTGCAACAGGTGAAATATCAATCTTCATATCTTTTTAAAAGCTTGTAACAAACAGCTGCTACTAGAACTTCATCTAAAATTTGTAATCGTTAGAATTAGAACTGTCTTGATCATTTCGGTGATTTTATATATGGTTGCAGGATATCTGCTTGGGGCTGGTAAACCGTATTACGCATTAGCTTTACTTGCCTTAATAGCTCCACAAGTCTTTTTTCAGGTAAAATACACAATTACACTCACAATGATAAGAAATAATTTACATTATGTGACATAGCGAAAGACACATTAGACTGCTTTTATGTATTGTGGCATCATCTATTCCTTCTTTTCATCTTTTGCCTTGCAGTTCAAGTATTTTCTCAAGGACCCTGTGAAATATGATGTTAAATATCAGGTATATGATGATAACCTCTAAAACTTCTTCATCTAATCTAAGCTTTATATATCAGTGCGACAAACTTAGTATGTTACATGACATCTTTTTTGAACAAATTTTCTTATGTTGCCAGGCTAGTGCACAACCATTTTTGGTTCTTGGTCTGTTGGTTACCGCTCTCGCAACAAGCCACTGACAAAAAGATGTGAAGTGAGTCATCCAGTTAGAAAGAATTTAACGAATTAGCGGCTTTTGCTAGTTATCTCCACTGAATATGCATGCCATGATTTTTGTTACCTACATTAAAGATGTGTGCCATAGTTATTGTTTGTCACCCTGCATACCGGGTTATCTATTTCTTTTTTTGTTCAATCTTCTCTTACCCGCTTAGGTTTTTGACAATTTCTAAGTGTAGGTTGAGAAGAAGTTTCTTTTTAGGAAACATTAAAAGAGACCAATTGTACAAAATGTATTGTAGACATATCACATATCCAAATACAATTCCCTTTCATGGTTTAATAAGTATAATCTTGAGTCCCTTTTATGGTTTATAGATATATTTACTTAGTCCCGAGGTTTTTGTATGCCAAAGGAAAGGTTATTATATCTTTAACTATTGATTATATTCCCTCTGCCTCATCCATTATACCGTTGTACTTGTTCATGCATTCACCATATGTAGTATTCATTCATCAATCACATTAATGATTTATCCTACACTATAGAAACACAACATAAAACACAACTTGATTGTATGACATATTGCATCCTGTGTTCAAATTCTCATGCACTTTCATGAAAAAGTTGAAGAAAACTAAAATGCTTGAATATAAGAAAACATCATTATATAGGTCAAAGGAGAAGACTTTGTCCTCGTGAGCATAACTCAGTTGGTATGGATAATGCATAATATATGTAAGGTCGGGGGTTCAAACCCCGGCCACCACCAAAAGGAGAAGGACCTGCTCGGTACTAAGAACTAACAAACAACATCATCAAAAGACTAGTACTTCTACAGCTTCAACTGAACAAACAAGTAGAATAGAAAAGAGAAAAGACTTGAGCTAAGAACGTGTATGTTTTTTCAGCCATTCCTAAACATCGATTCATCAATGTTTGAGGGCATTTCTTGATACCCTTCTCTCCCCATCTGCCCCTTTCTTGTCTGTCCTCATGCAAGAGCTCAATAGTGTCATCAACGAGACCAACATTTTATCGCACTGACGATGCCTTTAAACTATTGCATGAGATGTTTACAAATCCAATGAACTTAAATCTCATAACAATATCATATATTAATTATCCTTTCAATTTTTTTTTTTAATAAGCCCTTTAAATCCTTCCGTCTTTTTCAGTTTTTGTTCAACAATTGTTTACTGAATACCACTACTTTAATGCCAAATCCATACTATTATAGGTACTAAAAGTTTAATTTCATGATTAATACAAGATGACTCCTAAAACATAAGAATCCTTATATTGTGGACCAATTTGGCTCTGCATACTATTATAGGAAGGAATAATGACAAATCACGATTAATTATGGACCAATTAGGCTCTGCATTATTGTGTCATTCTTAGTGAAGTACTAGTTAGTGGTTAGTATAATTAATACAAGATGACTCCTAAAACATATCCTACCCCTTATATTCTTGCCTATTTAAATAAACATTACCTTCTGAAATTCTATCAGTATTTTTATTTATTTTTTTACTTGAAGTTGAAGGTTTATCTAAATCATCTACTGACATCAAAATCCAGCATTTTAGAGCAAGGAAAGGTGGCTAACTATGTACAACTAATCTTTTTTAAATAATGATAAAAATTAAAATTAAATACTGGAAGATTTCCATATACTACACAATTTTTTTTCTTAAAAGGAAACCTTGACTTAATGAATCCAAAACAATGAGTTAAGATGATATTGATGTCTATAGTAGTAAAGAAAATAATGTAGGAAGGCATGGGATCATAGATTCATAGTAGTGTTTGTCTCAAAATTTAATGTGATGACATGTATGACCCTGATTCTAATTCATGATCATTTCAAGTCTGTGCCAAATGTTACTGAAAAAAAAAGTCTGTACCAAATGTTCATGTAAGCATTTGAGAATTACAGTTTTTAATTTTTTTTTCCCTGCAAGACAATGCTTCAAAATATAAATTTTGGTTCGGTTCGGTTAGTAAGTTACGAAACGGTTAACCGAATCATAACTTTAGTTCGGTGCAGTTCATTCCAAATCTTAAATATTTCGGTTCGGTTATTCCGAACCATTTCAACACTTCGGATCGGTTCGATTAATATGGTTAACTGAACCATGCCCACCCCTACGAGTGAGTTATGTTTTTTTTTTTACTTTTTGGAAGGAAAATAGAAACGGAGGTTGTAAAAACTTGGTAAAGTGTAAATGCTTTTTTCTTTGGTAGGATAAGGTTGTGTTTGGTAACATCCTTAAACTAGCTTATAAACTTAATTGATCAAATTAGACGTTGGTGCAATCATGTTCAATCGGCTCATTTTTTATTTATATTTTTATACAGAGCGCTTTTTTTCCGGATTGATACAAGCTATAAACCATGTTGATTTTTCTATTAAATTTACGGATTGATTGATACAAACTTTAAAATATGTATTTGGTGTTTGCAAATATAGTGATTTAGAATTTTGGCTTTGAAATTATTAGTAGCTTGTAGTATTATTTTTAAATATACCCTTACACTATTTTTTTTTTAATTCTATATTGTAGATGATTGTAATCTTGTCTAACTATATGATTATGATCTTTTAGTGTTTGATTTTGACTTGGTTAGAATGTGATCCTTAATGCTTGATTCTAACGTTGAATCTGAAGTGATTCTTAACTTATTATGAACTAATTATAATTTTAACAGGTAACTTCATTATATCATGTTCTTAAGAGGATTTAGAAAGGAGTAAATAGACGATTACCCTCGAAATTGTAAGTTTCATCCATTACCATTAACATTAACAAAATTTCAATTACCCCCTCCGTCCAATTTCTTAGTCAACATGACCTTCAATTACCCCCTCCGTCCAATTTCTTAGTCAACATGACGTGACATTTGACTGTATATGGCACAGCCACAACGTGTCATTAAAAAAAAATTGAATAAAAAATCTGGATTTTTTTTACGATTATGAGAAAATACCCCCGAAAATTTATATTTTTTTCTTATCCTTGACTCAAAAGTACTTGAAAACAATGAATAGTTAGCTTTATTACTTTAAACTCTACGAGCATTCATGTTTCTTCCTTTATGTGAATTCCAATTGTTTATTTTTACTATGAAATTGGAATAATTTATTAATGTCTAGGGGATAATTGACGAAATTAACAATTTCAAAGGATAATTACCTATTTACTCACTTAGAAAGACTTGATTATAAAACAAAAAACACGTGATAATCACATGTGTTCTTAATTCAATAAAGTTTGTTATAATTAAACTTTCTTCTAAAGAAATTGTGATTTTTAATTATTTAGTAACGGAGCCTTATTAAAGGCGAGAGACAAACAAAGTGTCTTTACTCTTTTCACTTATGAAATTGTTCATTCACTATACTAACGGAAGTCAACCATCGTTTGGCATTTCCAGCTACATTTAATCGTCATTGAGAACTTTTAAGATCGGGTCAATCACTTTTTAAATCAGTTCGACCAATTTTAAAAGTGCCCAGCAGCAGTTGGAAATGTCGAGCGGCAGTTAACTTCCGCCGATATAGTGAATGAGCAATTTCATAGGTGAGAAGAATAATTTTCTAAAGAGTAAGTTTTAGTTGGTCACAAACACAAATAAAAAATACTTAGGTACACATATAAATAAGAAAATTAAAAGATAAAAGTAAAAAAATGAAGTGTCTAGTTTATTTCTTTTTTAATTATTTTTTTGTTTGTGTGTTCAAATATTTTTGATTTGAGATTGTGGCTAAATAAGATTTGTTTTGGTTTAAATTGGGCTTACACATTTAGTTAGAGTTTTTTCATTCTTTTCTACTACATTTTCAATTGAAATTCCAAATCATATTGGGAATTTTCCACTCGTGAGTTTGAGGGAGGCATTTAAGATAGTTAGAGTTTGTTAAGTGTTAGCTATCAATTAAAAATTAGTTAGGAGTTAGTTAGCCTATTAGTTTCTTTTTTTTCTTTTTAGGAAAGTTAGTCCATTAGTTAGTGTAATTGAGTTATATAAATTGGACTAATGTTTACACAATTCACATTGTTTTTATCAATCAATATGCTTATAAGTTTTTACCTCATGAATATAGTTATGTTCTCTACCTCTCTTATGGGTATCATCTATAGCACTATGATCATATGATTGTTAAGAGTTGGATCAAAATTGCAATAAATGTATTAATTGAGGAATAAAAAAGTTCAATTTTTTTTGGGTAAAAATAAGTTCAATTTGAAAACAACAAAAAAACTATTTTCATGATTATGATAAAATAAAGATTAAGAGTGCAATTAAGTCTTTTTATCTTCTTTAATCCCCTTTCTTTTGATTTTATGTTCTCAATTAACAGTCCCAAATCCTAATCCTCCCATCAATAGAGGTTGCTTGAGCTTGTGACCATTTGGTTATCCCAAAATCTGGATTTTGTGTTGATTTTGCAAGAATCAAGTAAAATACAGAGAGGATAGATGTTCAAAAGGAAATAAAGCAGTTCACTTTTTGGTGGATTGTAAACTTGTTAAGACTTTAGTTATATTAGGAAATGGAAAAAGTATTGATGACCTTGGTGGATTGTAAACAAGGGCGCAGACCTCTTTTGTTTGTTTGCTATTTATTTTTCAAATTTATAATGTAAAATGAAATTTGAGAAATAGTGACAAAGCTAATACCAAAAATATTTGCATATTGAGATGAGCCGGTCAATATGTTATTATGAGTATGCTTACCATGTTTTCACAATAATGGAAAAAGCAAATAGAGTATCTAACAAAGTAAAGTTTGGCTCGTGCCCAAAATGTTAGAGAGAGTAGCCAACAACCTTGTGGGAGGTAGAAAACAGAAGTAGGGCAAGAAAATGCAGAGTAGTAGTTGGATCCCAGTGTACTATATAGTTGAAGTACATTGCTTAAAACATGATAAACTGATACTTTTTTTTTTCTTTTACCTGTCTTAATTTATTGCGGCATCTCAATGGTTCTTATAATCTTGTGTCTTGTAGTTCAAATAATTTCTCAAGGATCCTGTGAAATTTGTATGATGTTAAATATCAGGTATATAATAATCTTTTTAAGAATAAATCAAATTATTTGAGATAAAGAATTAAAAAAGTGGAGGAAACAAGTTTAGGCAAGAAGAAAACTAACATAAACCAAAGGAAATGTTATTCAATCTTTAACTTTATTTGATATAATTAGAAGTTTAACTATTGATATTATTCCCTCTGCCTCATCCATCATACCATTGTACTTGTTCATGCATTCACCACCATATGTAGCATCCATTCATCAATCACATTTATCATATACTAAACACAGCTTGATTGTAGGACATTGGATTCGGTGTTCAAAGTCTCATTAAAAAGTTAATAATAAAAACTCAATGTTTAAAAATAAGATAACATCCATTATATTAGCCAAAGAGGTCATTGTCAATTTAGCACACTTATAAGATTATCAACATGTTACATGTGTGATTTTTTAGTCAAACGCTCATTGCAAACGTTAAAAGTAATTTCAGAAGTAAGTGTTACAATACGTATTATATAATATAAATCTGAAAACATAAGTGTTTCGGATTTTATAATTCGAACGCTCCACATACATCATACTTCAAAGCATATATAGGGCATTTGGATTATAAAATCTGAAAATGTTTATTATTTTGGATAATAAAATCCAAACACTATACACCATCTTGTGTTAAGAATTCAGAAGAAAAAAAAAAACAAATTCATATTATATAATATGTATTGTATCAGCACCAAAAAATATAAAATCCATTCATCCAACAAGTGATTTTCACTCAAAACTTCTTGCAAACGTAAGAAGTAAGTATTACGTTTCTCAAACTCCGCACATTTCTTCTCATTTTGTAGGTTAGGGCTTTGCCGTTGATAAATTAAATTGTTAATGTAGTTTCGATGTTTTTAAACTTGTTGATCAATTTAAATATGGATTTTGATGTGAATCTATATGTAATCACATCATATATATGTAGTAAATCATTATATGTAACTGGTGGAATGAATAAATATTGTAAATATAACCGCATAATTGTGTTTTGTACACAATTATAATTGCAATAGACATATACAAAAGAATAAAAAAGAACATGAATTCTACATTTTTAGATGCGGCAACTCGGATTTTGATCTGATGAGAAACAAATTAAATTAGGTGGAGATTAGATCGATGAGTTTTTTTTTTTCCTTTTAAGAAACTTGATTTAATAATTTAGGAGTTTGATTTAATATATTATAATATAATATAATAGATATGACTTTTTGCTTATGTCAAAATCAGAAACGCTTGAGCTAATGTGTGTTAGTTTTTGCTTTGCTAATGATATGCCCTAAAATTTCAGATAAGGATCAAAACTAACACTCATATTTGTGTGTCCATGACTAAACCTATTGCAAGCACCATGGAACAGCATATGCATTTATGCTGACTTAACAAATTTCTGATAAGTCCGGCCATTTAATCATATGACTTATACTTTCAAGTAAATATTTTTCAATTCACATATTCTATGATCAAATATTTTTGTTAAGTAAGATTAAGATAAACTATTTTCATAGTGTATAATATTGTTCTTGTTACAATGGGATAATTCCTATTTAAATGAGATTTGACTTTTTTATTTAATAATTTAAATAATATTATAAAACGAATAAAATTGTGAATACAATTATTTAATTCAAAGGTTCTTTCAAAAAAAAAATTATTTAATTCAAAGGTAAAATAGGAAAGAGAAAAAGGCAATCCAAATTCATGTATATTCTTTATAGGTAGGTACATATTTTGTCCAAGTTAAATTTAGAGTATTTCAAAATAACTTCTAAAAGCTAGGAATTTCAAATTTATTTTCCTTCTTATATATATTTTTTCAAATTTTGTATGTCGGTCTCCATAGTTTTCAAATGACCCCTACAAATTTTTAAAAATTGCAAATTTGATTTTTTTTTAAATTACAAATTAGCCCCTCAAATTTTTTGAAATTTGCAAATTGGCCTTTTTCTCAATATTTAATTGTAGCCCAAAACTATAATAATAATTTTTCTATTACTCTATCTAAACAAAAATATTTAAAAATAAAGGCAGTTTAATTGAATAATTTGAACTAGCTAAAATTCAGAATTAAAAAAAAAAAATCAATTACCCCATTTAAACATACTATAAGGGTGTGTGTGTGAGATTGCTGAATGAATACATTTTTACTAAAAGTCTCACAAAATTCACTCCACAAAAGAATACCTAAATTTGTTGGTAAAAAACGATTTGACTATTTGTGTCGAAAAACATATCCTGATGATCGTTAATTATCGTTCGATTTTTCAACGATGGTTCTGTTGTTGGACACTTTTTAATTCGGTTCAATCACTTTTTAGTCAATTTAAATCGACTAAAAAGTGAAACAACAACATATAAGTATAAAAATCGACTTAAATTGACTAAAAAGCGATTGAACCGAATTAAAAAGTGTCCAACAACAGTTAACCACCGTTGAAAAGTCGAGCAACAATTAACAACAATCAAAATATGTTTCAGGACAATTTCAAAAGTGAGATGAACAATTTTGAAAGAATAATTAGGGGAGACCTTTTACGCTTTTTTTTAGGGAACCTTTTAGACTTAAACACTTATAATAATTAAGAAAAGAAGTTTTGGTCCCAATAAAAAAGTTTTGGTATTCCCTCTAAAAAAGTTCACTAAAAAAAAGGCGGCAGTATTGATTTTTTATATCTGTTTTTAAATAATAATAATATGAGTCAAAACAAGTCATAATGAAAATAAATACCCACTTCATCTTCTCAAACTAAACTCTAAACAGGTTTAATTAAGAAAATACTATATGTTAAGACAATTGCAATTGTGCAGGTACTATATAACAAAAAGATGTTAGAAGAATTCATTTCATTTTCATTTCAAATTAGAAAGTACGAAATTTTAGGGTTTCAAACTCAACAATGTCACTCTTCCGCCACCTCCTACTCCGCCGTTCCTCCGCCGTCACTCTCCGTTCCTTCTCATTTTCCTCCGCTCAACAAGCAGTAACGGCGGAGCACCAGCTTCCTCCAGAAGAACTCCACACGCACGTCACATCATTGATTCGCTCCGGCAACCTCGACGCTGCCTCCACCATGGCTCGCCAGTCGGCGTTCTCATCAACGACTCGTCCGACGGTGTTCACCTGCAATGCCATCATTGCTGCCATGCACCGTGCAAAAAGAAACAATGAAGCTCTTGATTTGTACGAGTTCTTCTTTAACTTGTTTAAAATTGTTCCTAACATTGTCTCTTATAACTTTGTTATCAATGCTTATTGTGATGAGGGCCGCATTGACGCTGCTCTGGATGTTTTTCGGAAAATGAAGACCGACGCGCCTGTCGAACCCTCACCCGTTACGTATGAGATTATCACCAATGGTTTGATCAGTGCTGGTCGTATTGAGGAGGCTCGTGACATCTTGTTTAAGATGTTACACACTGGCCATGCGGATGTAACTGTGTATTATAATATCTTATCTGCTTGTGTTAAACTGGGAAATGTTGATAAGGCTAATGAGCTTATTGATGAGCTTAAGAGGTGGTGTCCGAATTATTACATTGGCGTTGTGAGTGCCCCTTATATGCATTGGTTTTTTGAGCAAGGAAGAGATGATGAGGCTATGGAGTGTTATAACTCCTTATTGAACCGCAAGTGTATGTTGAGACCTGAAACTTGCAATATTCTCTTGGGGCTTTTGCTCAAGTTTGGAAAAAAAACTGAGGCTTGGGACTTGTTTCATAACATGTTAGACAATCACACGCCTCCCACTTTTCATGGTGTCAACTCTGACACTTTTATTATGATGGTCTATGAATGCTTGCAGCTCGGTAAGGTTGATGAAGCTCTTGCAACTTTGAAGAAAGTTGGAACCAAGCCTGATTCTAGACCTTTTTTCTTGGATGTTGATGGCAACTCTCAGCTCATCTCCCTTTTCTGTCAACATGATATGTTGTCTGAAGCTGAGAATCTATTTCAAGAGATGTACTCCATGTCTATGATCCCGGATATGCGCGCACACACAACTTTGATTTCCGCATATATCAAAGCAGATAGGAACCGTGATGTTTTGAAGATAATTAACAAAATGGTGGAGGCTGGTCTCAAGGTGGATTTTGTGTTGACTTGATTAAGAATGGTCAAACTCGGATCGAACTTTGAATAAAATAAGAAGAAAGATGAATCAAAGGGATTTTGAATCCAATCCCAAAAGGAAAGCAGTACATCCTAACATTTAACAGTAGGACATTTTTCTTTGTAGGGCAATAATTTGGAAGGTCTTTAATTTTTTATGTGAATCCTATAGTCTGTACTGTCCAAATGTAGCTAGCTACTATGCCCTTTCAGATCCAAACAAAATTGTTGTGATATTTGCTTGTTACTGATTTTTGTTGTGATCTATGATTTTTATTGTTGCTTGTTCCTGCTAAAAGTAAGACACCTCTCACATTTGCGGCAAAAGTAGTATTTCTTATCAAATGACGGAACTTCTTCAATCTAAGCATTAGTAAGTTTATTTGATTAGGATTAAAACGCACAAAATCATGGTCAATGGTTTCTGTGTCATCATCAGTAATTTCCAAACTTCATGACTATGAATCAAAGAGTCAATTAGAGAAACATATTTGCATATGAAAGGTACACATTCAGTTATTTGGTTTACTTTCAAATGCATTGAGGTTCCTAAAACACATTCAGCTACTGATGAGCACACACATTTCATATACAGCTATGTTGTTAGAATCTACACTTTATCTAGTTTGGTTATTTTGTAAATTATCATTTAAATTTCTCAGGGTGGGTTTCTATGGATTTATTTTTCTTGCTAGCTATAGGATATAATACTTAGTAGTTAGTTGTATACAATGGATGGATTGGTGTGTCTGTGTGTGTTATTGCTTGGTACATAAAAATATGGATTGATTATTAAGGTGAAAGGGACGGGTGAGGTTGGAACAATGTCAATAGAGAGATGATCCCCATTTTATTTACCTTCCTTTATGTGTTTCATGTGAAGACAAGAGTGATAGCAGGTTTTGAAGTCGATAATGCTTTTACTTGTGCCAGTTTAGTTATTTACATTGCTTATTTACTATTCACATGTTGTGTCTCTTTCTTTGGCCTTGTTTATGCTTGTTTTAAGTTTCTGCATGTTTTGTGTCTTTTATATTCACTTGTTTATGCCTGTTTAGTTTTCATTTACTCATCTGCAACACTTTATTATGGTTGTATCTTAGTTTCTGATTTCTATTCTGATGGTGATGTTGATTTTTTATCATTGTTAATTAATCAGCGAATAGGTGACTCTAGTCCATTCTTCATTCTTTTTGGATTTTTTCTTCATTCCTCTTCATAGTTTCAGAAGGCTGCAGTAGCAGTGCAGCTTCCCAGCTTCTTAATAATCATGAGTGTATCCTTTCTTATTTTTCAATTTACTAAGAAAACTTGTAAAGTTGAGTTCACTAGATAGACTAAAATCCATTCCTTTTTCTCTTTGTTCTGTTCCACTGTTGAATAAGGAGATTCTCTCCTATGAAAGGAGTTTTCAAAGTTCGAAACGTGATTCTTTTCTTATTGTGTAGAGTCTTAGAAATAAGAGGGGTTTTCTCAAGAATTTTGGGGCTTTGTTACATAGTCGCACATTGTAATGTGTCACATTCTTGATATGAACAAGTATCAAAGGGATGTTCTCTCCCTTTTCTTCTTATGGCTGAGTGTGTTGCCAAAGAGCTAAAGGAAACTAAGTTAAAGCCCCATGAAACTAGTAGTCCTTTGGCTTTGAGGATTCGAGTGCTCGCAACAAATGCAACTCTAGGAGCTGTTTTTTATAATGGTAAATATGATAGATGGAATAGGTAACGTTCCTCAGTGAAATTGGTTGCTAATGCGTTAGCTGATTACTCATATTTTACCATTCGCTCCTACAATCTTCAAATTTTATGGTTTATCAAGTTTTTTCTGATGTTGGCTCCTTTTCTATAATATCAGTAAGGATTTCATCTTTATAAGGGTGGGATAAGAAGTAGCTCTAAGGATTTCAATTTTTATCATGTATATAATACAGTTGCTTGCTATTAGTTTTATTTTGACATAAAGGATTTGTAGCTAGTGCAGCTTATGAACTCTTGGTATAAGCACTCTGTTTGTATGAAGGGCCTCTTTGGGTTGACTAGTTTTGGGCGTATGTGGGCCCTTTTGGTATATGCACTTTATAGAGCTGTTTGGGTGAGAGTATCACAAGAGCTTATGAGCTCCCATAAGTTGTTTGTCATAAGCTCTCCTAACAAGCTTATGAAATTCCTCAGCTTATGACCCTAACCGCAAACCTCTTTGTCATATCCGTCTTTGCTCTATCATATCCCTAGTGCTGTTCCTCTCTTCATACCCCTCTTTGCTCTTCAACTCATGTATTCATCAACGTTCCTTGTATTTTGGGTCGATTTGCCTGCTTTTTATGTCGTGATTGTTGCATGTTCCTTGTATTTTGTATCAATTATCTTACTCTTCCATTCATTTGTTCATGTACGTGGTTTTTTCTTGTACATCCATGTTCCTTGTTTCATCCATGATTTTTGTTGTTAAATTTGCTTGTTTATGTTAAATGTAAGACACTTCTCACATTTGCAGCAAAAGTTATTATTTCTTCTCAAATGAAGCAATTGCTTCATAAACATTAGAACACCGTTAAGTTTTATGGATTAGGAATTAAACACACAAAACCATTCTGTGACAGGCTGTTATCACAAAGTGTAAGGTGTCTTTTTTTTTTCTCAACTTTTCTCACCTCACTTTAAAGCACTCATTTTCTGCCTCCAAACTCAAAAAAGCAAGGTAGCTACCACCGCAACCGATTGCTACTTTTCTAGAGTTCACCCTGTGCCAAAATTCCTATGTGTCATTACATGCCATTTTCACAGTGGCACATTTGTACCGTGTCATCTATGTCCTTAAGCCATGCTTGTTGCACGTGTCCATCATGGTTTTTAGCACTTACTAATTTTTCGTAAACTAGTTCCAACTAGACTTTTCTATTGAAACTTATTGTGTTTATTGCCATGCATTAGTTTACTACTTTCCATGCACGTTTTGCATTCTATAAATAAAACCATATATGAGACTTTCTTTTTCTCTATCTTGTGAACAATCGTTAAGACTACTAGTATTACAAGTGTGTAAGTATCATGGCGTCTCAACAACAAAACCGTGAAGAGCTTGAGGAGAGGGCAAGACTTGGTGAAACTGTTATTCCTGGTGGCACTGGTGGAAAGAGTCTTGAAGCTCAACAACACCTTGCTGAAGGCATGCAATAACTAATATGTTCACCTTTTTCTTTGTAATGAAGCAATTTTTGTTGTTTAATTTGATGAATATTTCTGAATGTATGTGTAGGAAGGAGTCGTGGAGGGCAGACAAGGAAGCAGCAGTTAGGGTCAGAAGGATATCAAGAGATGGGAACAAAAGGAGGGCAGACAAGGAAGGAGCAGATGGGGAGAGAAGGGTATCAAGAAATGGGCCGCAAAGGAGGACTCAGCACTATGGAAAAGTCTGGTGAACAACGTGCTGCTGAGGAAGGAATAGACATTGATGAATCCAAGTTTAGGAATGACTAAAAGAAAGAAAGAAGAAAAGAAAAACATGTTCTGAGTTGTGGTGTTCTGTTTTACTTGTTTTCAAAATGTGTGTTTTGTTACTGTTGTTTGTTACAAATAAGTAGTTGGTGTGGTTAAACTGGCAATGGTTGTTATCGTATTTTTAAACATCTGAGTTTTTCTACACTTTTTTATTGAAGTGTATGAAAACCAAACCGCCAAACTGTTGTGTTTATATAATATATGAATGTAATTGATAAAGAATGCTATACATATAATATAATGAATGCAAGGACAAGTGGTGAAATGGATGAGGTCAAGTGGTGAAATGGATGAGGTCAAGGAAACAATATCAACAATTTTTTTTTAAACTCAGTATCCAATGGACCGACTAATTTGAGGGAACCAATTCTCTTTCTAAGCTAGAGCAAAGTTTTGTATAAATTTATCCACTGAAATTGGTATCAGAGGGAATTGGCCAACCTCAAATAAGTTTTTTAAACATCATATTATAAAAGCTACACAGCAAAAAGAGGCAAATTACAATGGACACTGTAAATATGTGTTCACTCAAAGCCAACAAACAAAAGCTCCCAAAAAATCCCGGAACACATAAAAACAAGCAACTAACTGTCTTTAAAGACAATCCTTTGGATTCCAACTCCACTCATAAATAGGCAATTATCTATTTACATTGTATTTATTAAACCATGAAAGAGAGCGTTTCGCTCTTTGGTTCTATTACATAGAAAGACTGTAATAAATACACTGGGAGCCAACTAATCCTGTGCATTTTCTTGACCTACTTTTGTTTTCTACCTCCCACAAGGGAGCAAGGTGGTTCTCACACACCAGCCCAGAAACGTATCCAAAAAAAAAAAATAGTGTATAAGCATACAAAACAAGAGAAAATACACTTTTAGTACATGATAAACACGCCAATTGACCATACTATTCTTGCTCACCAATGTGGAATGTTGTTTTGGTATTATTAGCTCTGTTATTATATGTACTTCTCACATTTCATTTCACATTATAAATTTGAAAAATGAATAGCAAATAAGCAAAAGCGGTCTGTGCCCCTGTTTGCAATTCGCCAAAAAGTGAACAGTTTTCTTTCCTTTTGAATATCTGTCCTATCTGTCTTATACTTGATTCCTAAAAAATCAAAACAAAGTCCAGGTTTTGGGATAACCTTATGGTCAGCTCAAGCAACTCTATTGGTGGGAGGATTGGAATTTTGGACTATAAATCGAGAACATATAATCAAAGGAAAGGGGGACTAAACTCGAGGCTTTGTTTACGGGTTTAGAGAGGAAGGAGGGGGAGGAGTTGTAGGGTTAATTATAATTTTTTTAATTTAATCAATTTTCTAGCAGCTTCAAGGGGCTTTAACTTAATTTCATTTAGCTCTTTGGCAACACACTCATCCATACGAAGGAAAGGAACAGAACATCCCTTGTTCATATAAAGACTGACATATTACAACATTTGACTATGTAACTAGCCCCGAAATTTTTTAGGAAAAACCCTCTTATTTCTAAGACCTTACACAATATGAAAAGAATCTTAGGAAAAACCTTCCAAACACTCTTAAAAACATCAGCCAAAAAATCAAGAAATGCTGGAGTGACCCTAACGTCATACCTCATAGCTAGGTTCGGCAACTCTCGGCTTTCATCCAACAAACCTTCACCGCAGAGTCCCTTGATGACAACCTCATACCTCATAGCAAGTGGGGTCTGGCACGGGTAATTGTTCTCCCATTTTGCTCAAAATGTGTGCAACCACTTTGAAACAACGATCAACCATTTTGTTTAAAATCTTCAAAGCATTATTAAATTGAGACTAAATGTTTGTAATGAATATATAATTTGTTTATATTATTTGTATTCCGTAAAATTCATTGGACACATGCCAACAATATTAACATTTAAATTACTCTATTTTTAAATTGTCTTTAAGGTGCCATCCGGACAAAAATCAGTGTTTGAGCGCTCAGCGCGTTTATACAAATCACTAAAGGTGGATGGCAAAAATCACTCTCTATTTATTATCTAGAATAACAAGAGTGATTCATCAATTTTTTTTTCTTCTTTAGTTACAGTCTATCAAATTCTAAATGGTATGACAAAAGACATAATTGAGATTGATTGCGATGAAGTTCACGGATGTCATCCTTCCGGAGACAGCTTGCTAGCACCAGACTTTTGGCAGAAGAATTCGGTTGAGAAGTTTTGCCGGCCGAGTTAGCTGGAGTAAGTCATAGTTGATACGAAGTTTTCTGTTTATTTATAAATTTGAATCTTCTTTGGAGAAATGACGGAGGTGGAGAGGGAAGGCGAGAATGGAGGGAGGCGGAGGAGCGTACGGTGGAGTAGAGAAGGCGTGGTATGGAGGACCTTGAGAAGAAACGATTCATGGCCGCGGCAAGAAGGGGTTTAATGGAAGGAAGCTGCAGTGTAGTAAGAATGGTGAACGGAGCTTAAACCCTCCATGGCAACAAAACCAATCTCGACTGGGTTTGAGTATGAGTTTGGATTTTACCCGATTTCAAAAAACGGGTACAGGTAACCGCGATATATGTACCCACCACAAACTCATACTCAAACCCGTCTCGAATGTTAAATTCAATTTATTCCCTATATAAATCATTTGACTCACATAACCAGAGTCTTAGTCTTTTAGTTGACATTTATCTATTATAGTTCTCTCTTTTCTCCTTCCATATCTAACAATCTCGGCCTCTCTCTTCCTCATCGCCATAACAATCGATCGTCATCATCTCTTTGTTGGATAATGCATTACAACATTGCGCTCGAGACTGAAAAATACTTTTATTTTCATTAAAAAAAATTATCCACTGCGGGGATAGGGATGGGGCGGGGATACCCGAACTCGTCAAGGATGAGATTTGATTTTTCATCCCCGCAGGGTATGGGTATTGTAACGGGTAAGTATATAAGAGTAGGGTATGGGGATGGGGAAAGTAAAACTTGTCCCCATCCCGCCCCATTGTCATGCCTAGCCTACCATCGATCAACGCCTTCATCTCAATTTCAACAACAACAGA
>Ga0228710_1001810_pt1 | contig 32864 bp, 19 predicted proteins | sample MedpolnodulmetaG_FD_177995 | JGI IMG/M metagenome (GOLD analysis project Ga0228710, IMG submission 177995) | Root nodule microbial communities from Medicago polymorpha collected in Santa Monica, California, United States - pink nodules | ecosystem: Host-associated > Plants > Roots > Nodule... | reverse complement strand
TTAAAGCATATTCCTTTTTTTTTTTTTTGTCTTTAGATGAATTGTGACAAACATACATAAGATTCACATACATTATACATTTGTGAGATTTCGAATTTAAATATGGATGAAAGTGTTCAATCTAACGATCAACATTAATTAAACTAAGCCTTACATTCTATCCTTTATTTTTAACTAAACTTTCTGAAAATAACTTTCATTTTTTTACTTCAAAAAGTAATATTTCAGAAAATAACTTTAAGAAAATAGTTAGACACTATAAAACAAATATTTGTCAACTTGATATTTTTTTTTCTATTACTTGATTATCGATATTTTTAAAGTAATAATTACTTATAGAATTTTTTCTTCTTCGCAAAAGTAGAAATCAACATTAGCTATTAAAAATAGAAACTTTGGCTTGCTAGGATTTCACGAGAGAGGTCGAGCGTGAGTGCACGGTGAACCACCAGAAAGGCAAGTTGTCGGCGTGGTTAATTGGCCGGCTAGAAAAAGAAATATATATCCAAACAGTTCCTTAGCTAGAAAAAGAAATGTGACCCGAACAGTTCCTTGGCCACCGGTGTTTTTTCTTCTTTCATCTCCGTGTAAACCGAACAGTTCAACCGGTCTTACCCGAAAACCATAGACCGATAAAACCATATTGAAAAACAATCAAGTTTGGGTTTGATTATGGCACCCGTCGGCTGACTCGATTTTGGGCCAAAAACCGACCACTGTCCACCCTAGGGTGTACTCCATTATTATTCTATTTATTATAAGTTTAATTCAAATTCAATTCCTTACCTTTTTTATTGACAAGTTATTACTCTATCTATTTTTTTGACAGAGTTACTACATAATTCTTTTCGGAAAACATTTTATTAATAATAATTATTCAAAAAAAGGTAGAAGAGAGGATCGAACAAAAGGTGGAAGAGAGGATCAAACACACCACTATACTACACTGATGTTGGTGTCGATCGGATGCATATTTGATGCATGAAAAATGATATTTGTACAACTATTTTGTGACAACTTTTTCTCTTATACTCACGTGATATTCTTCTCATCTCTCTTTCTTTTTCTCTCTCCATTATTTTTGACCAATAAGAAAAGAGAAAAACAAGGTTGTTACCAAAGTTGTCATTAAATAGATGTACAATGATATATCATAACCTATTTGGGGTTGGCCTAGTGGTTGGCTTAGGATCTTGAAGTTTGTTCCTCCAAAGGTCTCAGGTTCGATTACCTCTGGTGCAAATTTCGGTGGGCTAAGTCCATAAAAAGCTTGCTCTGGCTTTAAACGGGACCCTCGCAAGTGGGCGGTGAGATTGGTCCCCTCGAATTAGTCGGTCCTCTTGATATATATACCTTCATAAAATTTTCTTGCTTTTATTATTGGTATATATACTGATGTTGCTATAATATTGTCCCTCTTCCATTTCTCCACTCCCTTTCTTTTATATTTTTTTTCTCCTTATTTAGAGATTATATGGCTATGATATTTATCCATTTATTATTGATATTATTACTCTTTCAATTCCAAGTGCTAAAGATTAGAATGAGTTAAACAATTTTTAGTTCTTGTACAACCAAGTCGTTTGATGTAAACATAGATATTGAAAGTTGAAGCAGCATTAAGCTAACAACAAGTCAACAACGACCAATTATCTAAAGATAGATATATATTTTGGAGGACTAAAGTGTGAGGAAAAAAATAAAAGTTATGTAGGAAAAAAAAGATTGCACCCCCTTATTCAGAGTCTTAGATACGCCACTGGATGTGAAGGTTCACATGACGCTCTTTTTTATTATATGATTTCGCGCTTGTACGCCTGTTTACTGGATAGTGCATGTGGTATGTGTGCCTTTGTTTCGTGTTTCTTTTAAACCATTTTTGTTGTAGTTGTACTCTCTCTAATAGCCGTTTGAGCTGATTGCACATTAGTTTTATTTATGGCCTTATAAACTCTAGCTGCTACTTATTTCAACAAAGAGTGATTTATTACACCAGTGATGAAATAAATCACGGCAATTAACAAAGCTGTAGTTAACTGTAAGGTGACCCTTAAGGAAACCCAGTCCATTCCCATTAAGTTGATTGAAGACATTCACATCTAAGTCCAATCCACCATTGGCGCACTGGTCCACTATTCTCACTGTTACTTGAGTACCAGTTGCAGTATTCGTCACCTGCATCATCAGTCATCACCACAATACTATCATTAATATTTTTTTTTTGACGCAATACTATCATTAATTGAACTTTAACAAGTAATCCACAATTTCTTTGACTAGCTAATTGGCAATAATTAAGTTCATGCATGCACATGTCAACAAATACTAAATAAAAAATGCCCCAAAATGAAGAAGATCTAGTGAGTTTGTGTTGGCCATTTTATTTGTAATAAACAATCAATTTTATATTTAAATTATCACTCTTTCTACAATTTAGCTCATGAATCATATAAATATAAGAAGTAGTCTCCAAAATATATAAAATTCATCGATTTAATTCTTAAAACATAACAAAATCTGTCAATTTAGCTTCTAACAACTTAATAACAAAAAGGAGTGCGATAGGTATAGTCACTTGCATGCTTTAGATTAAAACCCTTTATGCTCGGTAGCGGTGATGCATCACTTAGGATGGGATGAGGAAGTGTGAAGGTGCAGACGACGGTTATTTGCGTGGGAGAAGGATCTTCTTAGAAATGTTGTTTTTTGCTATGGTCCCTCATTCACGGTTGGCTAGGCATCTCTTCAGTCGATACTTTTTGTGCTACAAACCACTGTCTTCACTTCGGCCAGCTAGGTGGTTTTCCCAGACAAACGTACCCATTCTTGAAACTCATATGGTTCTCATGTGCTTGGACGATTTGGAAAGAACGAACCAAACAGATATTCAACAACAAATCTCTGGAGCTTCATCAATTGCTAGATAAAATCAAATTACTATCTTTTACATGACTCAAGGCTAAATTGACAACATTTGCCTACACTTATCATGAGTGGTGGCGACACCTTTATTTTGTCTCGGCATTTCTTTGTTCTTGCTGCTTAGCGGCAGCTCACCTTTGTTTGCTTCTTTTGTAACAACTCTTTTTGACCTCCCTTATCACACCTTGTGCAGGGGGAGGTCCCCTTTGTTGTGTTAATATTTATCTCAATTTGGCTTGTTCAAAAAGGTCGGTTGAGATTCCTTTTGCACTTTCTAAAAAATATATCTAAGCTAAGAAAGTTGTTGTTCCCACTTTTGAGATTGCTAAAAGCCTCACTCCGCAACCGTTAATTGTCGATATGTCTCGTTCCGCAGACAGATAACTGTCGATGAGGGTAAATGTGTAATTTCCTAGTGTTTCATAGCAAATGCTTAAGTGGGAACAACAAATTTTCAACTATAATGTAAAACATGGGCTAGAATTAAAGCTAGACATGACAATGGGGCGGGGACGGATTTTACATTCTCCGTCCCCATACCCGATTCTTATATATTTATCTGTTACCCTACTCATATCCAACAAGGATGAGAAATTGAACCCCTAAATAAACAAAATTGTGAAGAATAATGCCATGATATATGTCTAATATAGTTAATGTATATATGTAATAAGGCTTCTTTTAAATATAAAATAAATTGTGAGTAGAACTTTAGAGATTGATATTTAAGCATGGTGACAGCATTTAAGCTTGTATATATTCATTTATTTTTGTTTTTTTTTATGAAAGGCACTTTCCATGTTACCGGGCAAGTTAGGCAAACCACAGATTTTTCTTGAAAATGCAAAATGTTCCGTTTGTATATGGAAATAAATTACTTGTGGTGTTATCATAATTTTTTGAAGAAGTGGTTATTATAATTTTAAGTAATTTTTTTTTTTAAAATTGGTCATAAAAGTAGAAGTTGAAAATAAAAACACAATGAGTCCTTATTCCATTACTTCAAATGCACATACAAACATATAGGAAAAAAAATAAAGGGTACTACTACTAGTGACACTTTCATTGCTCCATTTTCTCATAATTCTCCTACTTCATCTAATTCACCACCACTATTACCTCAAGGTCCTCCTCAAGTTGTTGTTATGAGTCCTTGTGCTGCTTGCAAGATTTTGAGGAGAAGATGTACTGTTGATAAGTGCGTTTTGGCATCTTATTTTCCTCCTATACTGATCCTGCCAAGTTTACCATTGCTCATAGAGTTTTTGGTGCTAGCAACATTGAAAAACATTGAAAATGAAAATGAATAACATTGAAAATGAGCAACATTCTAATTTTTTTTACAAGTTTGAATGAAAGTGAATAACATTGAAAAACTGAACCTCATTATCTCAATAAACAATATGTAATGAGTGAATTGACCTAGGACTTTTAGCCTCACATTGAAGGTTCACACATAATGTTTGAATGGAAAAGTGCATAATGTGAAGATGATTTTCGGCTGCCTACAACATCCTTATTTATAATCTTAGGGTATTACATAATAAGGATCCGAGTTTGAACTAGTGTAAATCCCAGCCCATGAAAAAAGCAAGTGGCACAAAACCGTAGTCAGCTGCTTTAGATATTCATATTTGTGACCTTCAAGACATCTGAATTAGGTTTTGGGTTCAACATGCAAGTTGTTGCTCTACTTATATTTCCAACGAATGCTCTTACACTTCAATCCAATAATCACAACCCAAGTTATATGGTCTATAGAGTGAGCCTAGATCAATATGCAAATAATTTCAAAAATTAATCAAAGAAATACATCAGAGCTTAATTATGACCCACTATTTAGAAACATGCTAACAAGTTGATATTAGGCTCAAAAAGATCTCAAAATGTCAAAGTACAAAGCCAGAAGAGATGCGCTGAAATGTGCCGATTAATATATTTTCAAAGGAAATTGATAAGCCTAAAAAAAAAAGCTTATGACAGACAACAATAAATAGTTAGACCTTAAATATTTTGACATGACAGACTTAAGTCTTACAAAACCTAACTTGGTGCAACGTATTCCCTCTAATAATGATGTATATGTGTTCCTCTTATTTGATCGCAAAACACTTCTTGTGATAGTTTTTATTTTTACAAGAGTGATAGTTGGCCTTTAATATAGTTTAATTATAAAGAGACTTAAATGTACTTTTAGCCCCCTCAACATTTATAAACTAGCGATTTTGACCCCCAACTTTAAAAATAGCACATTTGCCCCACTCCCATTTCAGTCCATTTTACAAAAACTTTGATTTTGAAAAAAATCAACACATACATAACCATCCGCTTAACTAAATCAAACAACATATAATATTTTTATTTTAAAATAGAAAAACTAAGCAAACATCACAATCTTGCAATCTTGCAAAAACGACCCCTAAGTCCTAGAAATAGATTGTTTAAGTTGGAAAAAAAATCGATGAAATAATGTGAAGATCTTAACCATTAATTTTTACATTACCAATTATCTAAAGTTTATGGTAGATCTTAACCATTGATAATATGAAGATTAATAATCAAAATTTCAGCATTATATTCTCAATTTTTTTTAGTAAATCATCAAATTGATCCGTGTCTTTGTAAGAGATTTTCAATGATCTATCTTTATATTTTTCTCACATGATGAGTGACTTAATTGAGAAACGTTTGACAAAGATAGATACTAGTTTGAAATATTAATAAAGTCATGGACTAGTTTAAGAATTTGTCGCAAAGATAGAGATTAATTTGATAGTTTACGGTTTATTTTTCTTCCTTCCAACCAAGAGAATCTATCTACTCCCTGAAACCCCTTTTTCCTTATGCGCGCTTTTTATATAAGGGTCTTGTTAACGACTGTCTGAAGCACTCTTTAAGCACCTCAAATTTAGTAATTATTCTTTTAAAAAATCAACTATTATTATTTAAAGTGTGCTTAAAGAGTGCCCGGTGCCTCGTTAACATTTTCCTTTATATAATCCTCCCCAAGCAAACGTTTCAATCTCGCAAAAAACCCTATCGCGTGCATCACCAATTCTGTTTCGGTTAGTATTCAATTTCACTTCTATTAATAATTTTCTTGCTTCGTTCATCATGCTACATCGATTTTTGCTTGTGTCTAGTTTTCAATTTTTTGTTATGGAAATTTCATACAGAATTGTTGTGCTTTTATCAAATGTATGTATCTGTTATGTTATGCTTGGTTCCACTTTTAGAGAGGGCAAAATTGATTCTAGAGCTGTAGAATTGATTTACATGTTTGGTTGCTTTCGAGTAGAATTGATTTTGCTTGCTTCTACTTGAAGATAGGATTTGTAACTTTTGATTATAAAATTGAAGAACAAAAGAAAGGCAAGGCGCAAGTGCAAAACTGTGGTGAAGAAGAATGAGTTACATGTTAACAACATTGTCAAAAAAGAGAGAGGTTGATTCCATCATCAGAGACACTATTGATAAGGTTCTTGTCCTGCGCTTTGGTCGTGGATCTGATCCTAACTGTCTCCACCTTGATCAAATTGTATGTTTTCCTTTTGTCTCCTTTTTTAATTTATCTTGTTTTATTTTTAGAATTTTATATGATTCCCAATTCAAACCCTTTACTTTTCATTTGTGTTATTGATACAGCTTTCTAAAGCAGCAAGAGAGGTGTCAAAATTCGCAACCGTGGCACTTGTTGATGTTGACTCTCCTGACATTCAAGTTTATGTCAAATATTTTGACATCACTTTGATTCCATCTACACTGTTTTTCTTCAATGCCCATCACATGAAAATGGATTCTGGGTATGATATTGTTACTTCCTTTGTGTTTTTGCTTCTATTTATTGCTTCCTCTTCTGATTTTATGTTCAATTATTTTCAGTTGGTTCTTTAGTTCCATTATGTTTCTGTAATTGGTAGATATTGTGTTAGATGATTTGCTTATAGTTATGATTCTTATCGAAAAGTATTGCAGGAAACAAAAAAAGTACTTCCATATTTTGAAACTTGATGAGATTTGTAGTCTGTCTCTTATTTATTTAATTTAAAATTTCCCTTTGGATGTTGATGTTATTCTGTTATATACATGAATTAGTGCCAGAATAGATGGTTAGTTTCACTAACTATTTGTTCTACAACGCTTATATGTTCTTTTAGTTGAGAATTGAGATCATTTCGTGAAAAGTTGAGGATTTGAAGTTGGCTTATAGAAGGTCTGAAAACTGGAAATGATCCTTCCTCTTCAATTTTTACAGCATTGATCATTATGTATCTGTAAACTTCGATTCATGTGTGTTTAGAGGCGTGAGTGGGCATGTGGGGAGGGAGGGGAGAAGAGAGTTTGTTGGTTGAGAAAGACCTTCCTTTAGTAAATTGTCCTAAAGTCCAAACAAAATTGTATGAATCAAATGTCATTCAAATAATAGGATATATCTATGTTGAGATGAGTTTGCTCATATTGTGAACTCTCTCGACTAAGCTATCCATTTGTGTTTTCTCTTTTTGTTTTAAAGTTAGGAGTTAGGACCTAGTTTCCTCTTTTTGTGTATGTGTGTTGTACTACTGCATTCTTTTTAGCTTTTTATCGGTTGTACCTCCTAAACATATATTTATGGGTGCTTAATTCACCTAATGTTTTAAAATATAGATCCTTTAGACCTTTACTTTTGGTCACTTTTGTCGAGTTAAAATTTGCAGGTAATATTTTAAATTTGTTATCTTTTGAGTGATATAAAAAATTGAGGCATGGAGGACCTCATGATAAAAACTATGAAATGTTAAAAAATCCCACATTGGATGAGACAAGGCCTGAAAATGTATTTAAAAGTTGGGGGAGTCCTCACCTTACAACCCAGTTTTGTAATGGTTTAGTTAGGCTCAACCCACATTCTAAGAAGAAACACCACTTAAGCGGGCCTATTATTTTAAGCTAAATGAGTTTGCTCTAAAAGTAAATAGTTACCTTTACACCGGTAAATACAATCTGAACTAATCAATCATTCAAATGTTGGGTAAGTTTGGTTTTGAAATTTGTGCCCATGTGAAGCTTATTCAAATCAAGTATTGGGTCTACCATGTTTACTGAAAAGCTTTAGATGGTGTAAATGCAAACTATTAACTTTTTGTATTTGGTAATCCCCTGTTCTGCAAATGTTGGCTTAGATCTCTATGTTTATCTTATGTTCTAACTTATATCAATGAATTTAGGGAGTCTGCTGTTTTATATTTTCTTTTACTTTATTTTATGTAGGACTGCAGATCATACTAAATGGATTGGTGCTTTTCACAAAAAGCAAGACTTCATTGATGTGGTTGAGGTACGTATCCGTGTTTGCTGGATCCATAATGTTATTCGTGTGGATCTTTCATCTTAGTGGAATGATTATCAATTGCTTAAACTACTGATAGCTTTTTGAATATTAAATTTATAGGTAAAATAGTAATAGATGATGATTATATGAAGATTTACAAGATTATGTAGTCCAAGCGTGAAAGTATGTGCAATAGTCTTATAGATAATATTTTTTAAAAAATAAAAGTCTTATAGATAATAAATTAGCGATAAATCATATCCTAGTCATTCCAAAACAAACCGAATACTTTCAATTACGAAAAATATTCTAAAACAAAATGATAAATCATATCCTAGTCATTCCACATTGAGAAGGTCAGCCTCTATGCCCGGCTCAGATGAGGACAAGTCAACTCAGCAACTTCACGAAATCCACTATCATCCAAACTCATCTCTAGCAACATCCCATATTTTACTTTCCTCTTGATGATATTGGGGAGTGCTCCTTGATAGAAGTCGAAGGTTGCTATGCACATATACTAAAGCTTCCGCTCTATGTGGTGTCATCTTGTTTCTCTTCAAAATGGATAAATGAATATGTACTTCAATTTCTTTCGCAACATGAAGATGAACAAGGTTGTTCAAGTAGCTTAGGTGCATCCTTTTGAAGTAATAGACCTCGACCTCGAGCACCTTGAACCAACCACCATACTTTTGGATCCATCTCATCTCTTAACAACTAGAGAATCAAATTGTCAAAACCTTCTCTTCCATCTGAGAAGTTTGCAAACTCTGTTCACTTTCCTTCTTTCATCTACAACAGGAAACAATCTTCTGAAACATTTTTGTCTTTCCTCAGTGAGCTCAATTGAGCTCAATGGATAAGTGAAGATACTAATAGAGTCCCTCCACATCAAGCCATTGAGCTTACTGAGGAAAGAGAAAAATGTTTTAAAAGGTTGTTTCCTGATGTAAATGAAAGGAAAAAAAGTGAACATAGAGTTTGCCAACTTCTCAAAGGGAAGAGAAGGATTTGACAATCTTGATGATAGAGATAAGATGGACTCATAAGCATGGTGGTTGGTTCATGGTGCTCGAGTTCCATTAGTTCAAAAGGTTGCACTTAAGCTACTTGCGCAACCTTGTTCATCTTCATGTTGTGAAAGAAATTGGAGCACATATTCATTTATTTCATTCTTTGAAGAGAAACAAGATGACACCACATAGAGCAGAAGCTTTAGTATATGTGCATAGTAACCTTCGACTTCTATCACGGAACACTCCTCAATATCATCAAGAAGAAACTAAAATGTGGGATGCCGCTGGAGATGAGTTTGACTGATAGTGGATTTCTTGTAGTTGTTGACTTGTCTTTAGATGAGCCAGGCTTAGAGGCTGATTTTCTCAATGTGGAGTGACTAGGATATGATTTGATCATTTTGTTTTAGAATATTTTTTCGTAAATGAAAGTACTCGGTTTGTTTTGCTTGATTTATGTCTTCTTTTGGTTGATTGAAAGTACTGAGTTTAAATAAACATAAATTTTGCTTCTCATTTTACTCTTTATAAACTGTGCTCATAAATTGCTTTATTTTATTAATATATGTAGCAGTGCCCGTGTCCTATGTTTTTTAATTAGCTGTGTCTGAGTCCGTGCTTCACAAGCACGCGCATACTGCTGAAATATAGATAATCTAGAATAGAACATATAGGATCTTACTAAAGCAAAAATTGGTGAAAGAAATTTGATGTATTTGGTCAAAAATTTGGCATACATCAACTTTCTTTTACAAATTTTTGTTTATATTTGAGACTGGAGGCAGTAGATCGTAATATGACGGAATCTTAAGAATAATTCAAAAGAAAAACAAGACATACCCCCTTACAACTTAAAAGAGTAGAGAGTTCCTTTTATTATTTTTTTGGAGTAGAGTAGAGAGTTCTTTAGCAGCACAAGCAACTCTTTATAATGAGCAAGACTCTCTTCAACACTACAATTAATGTTTGATTCAGAAGTTGATCTAGAAATAGCTATTTCTTTAGCACCAGCTGCTATATAAGCTTCAAAACCATATAAACGTAACCTTCCGCAACTATCGATAAATTCTCAGAAAGCTAACGCAATTACACAACATGATAAGGATTCTTTCTGGGGGGTAGGGGTTAAGGTTACACCAAAACAAGAATGATTTTGTCAAACAAACCCTTGAAGGTTGAATGTTTTCAGGATTGACTCATGTGCCTTCTGGTCCTTTTCGCAACCAGACAATATCAAAAGAAAAACTTCTGGTTAATATATGAATCACATAACATAACAGAAAAATAACGCAATTCAACTATCTAGGCAGAAAGATATTAGAAATATCAGAGTTACTTGCTCGTAACAGCAAAGGAATGTGCCAAATATTTGGAACATCACAGAGAGTGAGTATGTTTGATAACTGCAGATACATAGTTTGCTTTAAGAACATTATGTAATGCTTATCATAAGCAAAGTGAAACAGTGTTGAGTTATTTTGTGTCAGTTGCTGGGGTTGGTAACTGTTGGTTGGCGGCTTGGATTGTGCGGCATGACCTGAGGAGGGTCGTACCAGAGGGGTTTGCAGTTTCGCGTGACTGCGTGAGAGAGAACGGCGGAGAGGGTCTTGTGACGCACCACTTGGAGAAGAGAAGGGCAGTCATGCGGTGGTGGCACTTTGGAAGGCTTGTACCGTCAGAGAATTTGAGTGAGTTTAGAAGTTTAAAGAGAAGAGTGTAATGTGAATCTTAGGAATTTAGAGTGGTTTGGGTCTCTTGCATCTGAGGTGCAAAACAAAAACTCCAGGGTGCTCAAAATGAAAAAAATATTGTGGTATGTGCAGTTGCTCATCCTCACTTACACGTGGGTCCGCTCCCGATTCTTCTACCTCTAAGTATTGGACTTTCATTCATCTAGTCAACCCTCTTTACCGCTGTTTTTATGGAGTTTCTCCACATATGTCCAAATTACCTTCGAAGAGATTCCATAATCTATTCTATGGTGAGAGCCACTTCATAGTTCATAAATAAAATCATGATGTGTTTGTGAAGTATTTTACTGAGAAAGAGGATCTTTTTCTGATGGCTAGTTGTAACTTGTAATTACTGAGAGGACACAAAAAGCACTTCCCATTTGAATGGTGGGGAAAATGAAGAATGTTGGCTTATTGGCTTGATTTAGCGCAGCCACATGTCTCCCTTTTTAGCATATATTTGGTTAGAACGTGCTTAGTCATTTGTAAATTCCTTTTCAATATTTGATGCTTTCAAGTTTCCTTTGTTTTTCAAGTTTCTGTTCTATTCTTAAATCTTTTATATGGGAGTGCTTGCCAAGGATGGACCCGAGTCGCCCTTGTGCTTCATTTCTAATGATTAATTTTTTAGGTACACCATTTCTAACAATTATGAATAATAAAGAGTAGTTCTTTGTGTTTTCGACCCAAAAAATCCATTAGAATAGGACAGGAGAAAGTGGTTTTTCTCTCAACAAATAGACAAAGGGAGTGTTGCTCTGTCATTTTACTTGAATATATCAAATTTAAGTTTGTCCGCTCCTGGTCTTGATTCCCAAATCCATACTTGATGAATTTTGAGTGCATTTTCTTTGGCAACACCAAGTTAGTATTCTAGTAGATTTCTTTTGTTTCTGTTATATTATTTTAAGATTTAATTTAAGAAGTTAGATATCTGGAAATGTTTTCTTCCAAGTATTTGTTAAGAATATTGATGAATCTGTTTTTACATTTCTACAGACAATATTTAGAGGAGCAATGAATGGAAAGCTCATTGTGAATTGTCCTCTCCCGCCTGAAAGGATACCAAAATACCAATTACTGTACAAGGATGTCTAGAAATTTAACTCAAACCACCCTCCCCTTTTTTCCTCTTTCCCTTGTAAATACTTAAATTGTAGTTTTTTTTTTCTGTTTTTCTTTCTCACCTTTTTCTTAGCAGATGCTGACTTGTAATAGTAAGACATGTATATGGGATTTTTTTACATGTTGGTTCGACCATTAATGAAACAAAAAGCAGATATCCGTCGTTTGATTTGAACTCAAGTTGATTAGTATTAGTATCTCATTCATTTATCTCTGCTTTCCTTGTTTTTTACCCAAAAAAAATAGAGAAAGTCTTACTTGACCACAACCCAAATCAAAATTAATTCGGCACGCACTGATAACAATTTTTAAAATAGCAAACAACTAGACGGTGTGACTAATTTTTTTATCATTCGTATGTGTGCGTCCAAATAGTTTTAATTTGTGGTTTTGTCCAAGTAAATATTTTCAACACGTTCCAATGTGGTTTCAACGTGAATATTCAGAAGCTACAAATGTAGCATTAAAGTGGACACACTTTTGGTAAGATTGACGTCAAAACAAACACATACTAAGACAATTTGACAACTTGTAAACGTGATATTTTTCCCAATTGAAGTAGACAAACATTGCTTATCAATAGATTTCGATCAAACACAGATTTAATTGCCCCAGTATACTATTTGAGCTCAAAATATATTTAACTTGTTAAGTGCTAAATTGAAAGTTTATGTCAAAAACATCATTTTTTAAATTTACTTTAGGATGTCATTGAGATATGTAAGGATTAACTTATTAAGTTGTATCTGTTAAAAATCATTGATCTATATATGTCTTAGTGACAAATCAAGTAGTGTTAGATTTATGTAAGTCTTATAGAGTGATTTACGTGATATTACTCAAGTGATACATGGGTGTAACTTGATATCTTCAAATATATTCATTAATTAACAAGCAATCTGGATGATCTTTTTAAACTGTCATCTCAAATGGCAATCTAACCCATTTTTGATTCAAAAATAAATAATAAATCATTATGCAGTCCATAATGACTGAGTTCAAAAATCTTCCCCTACCTACTTCTTGTTCATCGCAGTTTCCTAATTGATTTTTGTGATGGAATCAGCCATTTGTGAGTATCCTGAGAAGTCTAAAATTATTAAATCAAAATGCTACACAACATTAATATACCTATTCTAGCTTGCATGTATATAGGGAACAAAGAATATGGCATCACTTGGCTGGATTTTTGCTATGAAAACATCCCTATGTTTTGCTTTCACTGTGGTATAGTGGGTCACTCCGTGGAAAATTGTGAACTGAAGCCTCAAATGCATATGGGAAATGAAGAAATCAATCCAGAGGGACCTTAGTTAAGGTTCAATATATATGGAAAAAAGATTAATGACAAAAGGGATAAAAGATTCAACAGTAATCATAGGAAGATTAAGCTATGGATCTTTTGGATATTCCAAAGGATCTTTTGGATATGATGGCAAGCATGAATATGGAAGATTAAGCTATGGAGCACCGATATGAGGCTACAGAGGACAAAAGGGAAAAAAAACTCGTGACGAAGGTTCAGGAATCATCCATGCGTGAACGAAGATACTAGCTCAACTCAACTTACCCTCAAGACGAAATATGTGGTGTATGACGGTCAAATGTGTGAACAGCTATGGAGCACCCCTCTTTGGATTTCTAATTTTCTCAGATATACTAACTATCATCTGCCTACTCATAATTCTGATCATAACACTATTATGCTAGAGTTTTCTTTTATGATATTGGTAACAGGGATAAAAAAAAAAGCTATCACAAATAAGGTCAAGAGGTTTGAACATATCTGGTTACAAGACCAAGAATGCCACAAAATAGTCAGAGAGACTTGGAATAATAGCTCGGGGACAACAGTTTTAGATTTGCTGAGGTTCTCAATAACTTACACTAGTGGAGTTGGAAAAAGTTTGGCAACATTACCAACCAAATTAAAGCTCATGAGGAAGACTTGAGGATATAACACCTACTATTTCTAATATTAACTCTATTAGAATCAAGGAAAAGGAATTAATGGAAATGCTCAAGAATGAGGAAATTTGGGCTTAGAGAGCAAAGGCTAAGTGGCTGGTGCATGGTGACTGAAATACAAAGTTTTTTCACATTAAAGCTTCTCAAAGAAAGAAGAAAAAACACTATCAGACACATAATTGACCCACAAGAAGTTGTTGGAATAATATCAACAGAATCTATAATGTCTTTCTTGATTATATTCATGCATCTAATCCTAATAATATAAACAACACTATTAGTGTGGTCAAAGATAAAGTTACTCCCTACGTGAGGGACATTTAGCAGCTGAGTTCACTATGGAGGAGGTTAGGGCAACAACATTCCCACTAAAAGTGCTCTTTTCTTCCCAAACAATTGGGACATATTTAGTACTGATGTTCTAAACTCTTCTCTTAAGATTCTTAAGTTTGGTTTGGCTCTAAATTGGGGATAAACTGCGTAGATTGGATGAGATACATGATTAATATCATAAACAAAGAAGATTTATAATATTTTGCAGTTATTGCATATGGAATATGGCTAAAAACCTTTAAAATTTATGAGGACAAAGATATAGAGGCAAACAACATTATCAGACAAGCTGGGCAAAGTATCATCAATTTCAAACAAGCAAATAGCAATGCTCCAGAATATTGAAAAACAGAATGTTGAATACCTGAATAACATTGTTCAAGGAATCAAACACAACACTGGGTTGTTTGATTTTTGTGAAGTTTAGCCATAAACACTTGAACGTACCAACAAAAAAAATACTAAGCTAAATAGTCTTTGGTCTCTAAATTTTTCAAATTTTACTTTTTAGTCCTCTAAAATATTTCATCAAGTTTTAATCCCTTAAATATTTTACATCATCACTCTTAGTTCAGTAAACTTATTTGTACTGTTCAAAATTTTGAATTATTTATTACAATCATGTCAAATACATTATAGAATATTTTAACAAGAATTGAATTAAATATGATTTTTTTTAATTATTAAGGCTTAAAAATTCATATTTAATTTATATTTTATTAAAAAAATCTAAATTTTGGTGTGAGAAATAGTTAAATATAGTAAATGTCTCTATAAAAATTAATTCAAAAATAAGAAGGGTGCATTACAGTTGACTTAATAAAACTAAGTAATTGGGAAGTGAGTAATGGGCTCCACCAATGACGAATTATTAAGGAGAACTTGAGTTTGATTCTTGATGAAACAATTCTTGATCAGGTTTTATTTATATCATGACCAAACTTCGGATTATCAAGACCTTTTTCTCCTAAGTACCGGAGGGTTAACACAAAAATAAAAATTTAAAGTCACGACGAAAAATATTTTAGATGCTAAAACTTGATGAAAAATTGTAGAACTAAAAACCGAAATTTGAAAAAAAATTTAAGGATCAAAAACTAAGGATATTGCCAAACATTTTTTTCACTTTTGTATAACTCCCTATTAGAAAAAATCTTGTGTGACACTGACAGGTATAATATATAGGAAGGGATAAACTCCCACAACATAACGAATTAAAATTTGAATCCCGACATAAAGAAATACCACATTTAGTATCCAGCATGCTTCAAAAATGTTGCAATATCACGAGAGAGAATCCACTCCTGGAGAGAATATATTTATCAAAAATACAACAAACACAGTACAAAAGATACTAACAATGGTGCAATTAAATGATCCAACCAAATTTGCAGGGAACAAAGAACACTTAATCCACTAAAGCGAAAACTCCCAACAGAAACTACAATAATAACATCATGATCCTTTTAGCTTAATGCTTGTTGCAGTGTGCAAGGCTTAAGTTTCCCCTTCACCTTCAATGTGAAATCCTCAATAGTACAATGTAATGACTGTCAGAGGAACAAGACAAAATGAAAAGGGTAAGATTAAATGTTAATAGGACTAAAATAGCATGGAAAGTGAAAAGTCTATATTAGACACGTTTACACACAAAAAAAACAATTTAATAATAGTCATATAGGAAACTATAAACAGTGATTTTGTGTGTGTGTGTGTGAAAAAGGCTAAAATGTTTTAGGAGATTACTAATCTATGAGGTTTCAACGCAGAAGTAAGAGTTTAAAGTTTTAATCTCAAGGGATCAAATTTAAATCTACTCAAATACAATTGTAAAATGATCATTAATTACACTTTAATTAATAGTAATTTCATCTTCTTCCTCTAATTGTTTTTAAAAAACTATTATGAATACCATAACTAATCCAAGCACAAGTTGTCAAAGACGAACCATTAAGTACACAGTTAGTACATACATCATATAGTAAATGAATCATGTTATTCAAATATCCAGCCTCTCCAAATTATACACTACAAACTTTTTTAATACTATCTTATATCCCTATTTTAGTTTCCATTAATCTCATTGTCATGTACACCAGTACATTTAACAAGAAAATATAAAAATGACATAACATAAATTAAAATAAATGATGTAGTTTACATGTCATATATGTTTAACAAGATAAGCAAATACTTGTCAGCATCGACTCTTCTTTACTAAGAATTGCAATATATCCTTTTGGAATAGAGGGGCAAAATGGTCAATTTTCATGAGCAATGACTGCCCGTTACCAAAGAGAACATGTTTGTTATTGACAAAATTAAGAATGCAAGAAAAAAAAATTCGACAAGAAAATGCATGAAAAAACCTAAATAACAAAAGTGTTTCAAACAAGTTGTGGGGGAGAGTAGCTTTTTGTATTAATAATCTCACGGCGAACTCAAATGATTAAAGTTGTATTATACTCCCTCCATTGTCAATTAATATAAGCAAATTTAACTTTTTAGGTTCATTCAATTAATGATGTATGTGGTCTATTGTGGACCACATACATCATTAATTGAATGAACCGAAAAAATTAAATTTGCTTATAATTAACAACGAAGAGAGTATATAAAAATAACTAGTAATTACGTACCTCGACATATTGAGAAGCATTGGGCACTTTCAACCTATTCATTAAGATATTTGCATACTCTATAGCACTTCTGGGGAACCAAAGTTCAAAACTCTTCTCTTCAAGAAGTTTGAGACCAGGAACAAAGACCGGATGAGTCAAATGTGGATAAACAAGATGACCGACAAAAGTAAATGTCTTCAGATTTGGTGTGTTCATTTGAATTTTGTACTTATAGACACAACCTTTGTCAAAACGGATACTCAAGTTTGAAATGTTATCATTTGATACGAAAAGTATTTCTGTTCCGATTAGATTGCAACAATCAATAATCAAAGTGCTTAATTTCTTGCATCTTGAAAATGGGTTGACACAAGTATTTTCATCACTTGATGAAAATGAAACTTCTTTTAGATGGCAGTATGTCAACTCAAGAAGGTCTAAATTTTGTGAAAATATCACTTTCCCTCTTGTTTTACGAAATGAAAGTTCGAGATGCTTTAAAAAACGACATGACAACAAGATATTGGTAATCTCAATATTTTGATGCTTATATCCGGCACCAAAAGTATTGATTGTAATTGACTCCATTTTATGTGACATTTTATATCTAAAGAGTTTCGTCAAGATTTGAAAAGATATAAAACCATCATAATCGACAACTACTTTGTGCAAGGAACTCGAGCGATCACGATGAGTTAAGAATTTGTTGACAAAACTTCTGAAATTGGTGGTCGTTTGAAATTGGGTATTTTTTGTTATAAGATTAGAAGTATACTTCCATAGGTCCTTCCATCTTTTGGACAATACACTTGTCCGGACAACTTCTAATGTTGACAAGAATGTCATGGTATACAATAATATGCAATTCGGTAGTTCACTTATCTTGTCCGTTTTCTTCTGACTACCCCTTGATATCTTCATGTTTGGCTCATTCTTTTCAATATGGCTCCTCAACTGCATCTGATCAAAATGAAATTTAATTGGTCAATTTTACTAAATTTTTCCAGAATGCTTTAAGAAAAGACAAATGAAGCATATTTAAAATATTGAGTTGAGTTCAGGGTTTCGCCCCCAAAAAATATTTTAAAATGTTTGTATGTCTTACGGCTTCGACTTCACCCTTATATTTCTTTAGGTTATATAGCTTCAGGTCGGGGTTAATTTGAAAGGAAACCGACTTAAACTAACCCATAACCAAACCCAGAACATACTGAAGACGTTTCGCTCTCAATTAACATATTGAAGACATTTCGATCTCAATTATTCACAAATCAATCTTTCGTAGTCTACATATTGTCTTTAGGTCGAATGATATGCCTCAAAATACTTAAATAATTTGGCTTATGAGATCTTAAATAAATTAAACCAACCATATATTAGCATTTAATCATAAAATCGACACTAAAAATGTATTTTATGAAACGAATCAATAAATCCATAAAAATCTAATTTATCTTACATGATGAAGGTGTAAATGAATACATCAAAATAAATGCATACCTTGTGCTTCAGAAAATTTCACGATTTTGGTATAGGTCAAGAATGATTGTCACTTCTCACAAAGAACGTATCTCTGATATTCAAGTAAAACAATTTCAAGACTTAGTTAACATAAACAATTGATAAATGAATAGTATAATGAAAGTTGAGCGAAGATTCTCTTACCGGTAATTGATATGAGAGAAACAATTCAGAAAACGGCGGATAAACATCAAAGGGAGAAAACGACATCAAATATATAGGTCTCGAGACCTAGAAAAAAATTATAAGAAGGAAAATTAACCATGGGCCGTCTTGTATCAAGTACGAAACAAATGACATGGGCTAACTTTTATGAGCTTACAAAAGATCATTGACAACAACTTTTCCCACCCCCAAAATCACTTTGAATTTAAACATTCAAAAAAAACTTTTTTTGTCGTTTGAATGTGTACTTTTGGATAAGTCATATCTTCTAAAAATATACATTTAGAGTCATATGTAGTTTTTTTTTAAGAAATGTGGTTACTCCCAAAATCTTGCCAGCTTGACCACCAAGTTCACTTTACCCACAATTCGATGGATTAAAACTGAGTTTGTGTCTACTAGTCTAATTATAATTATATTCAAATAATAAAAAATACATGGAAAAACATGTTGGAAACGTCAGGTCGGTTCATTTAACCCTTTTTGTTTTATATGGCGAGTTTAGATTGTGAACCCACTATTGCTAGTTGGCCGGTCTTGCCAAACCCGCTAAAGAAATAGGCAAATGACAGGGGGAGGCAAGAATAAAAGAACATTTCTTACACATGTCTTTAAAGTCACAATTTGTTTTTCAATCTTATCCTCCACAAAGTAGAGAGAAAAATTCATTTAATTTTCTGAAGCATTAGGTATGCATTCATCATCTTATACACATAAGTATTTAATTTAATTAGTTAGGCTTCATGGTTTCAATCTCATGTTTTTAATAGTTTGCCAATTGGTGAACTCGTGAATTTTTTACTTTGGTTGTCTTGTTGACTAACTATAGACTTTATGACGAAACATGGATGTTTGAATGATACATTTTATATTTTTAGTAGACTTAAACATATTTTAGTTTTCTTAAATTGTTCTTAACATTAACGAGTCAACCCACCAATCCACCGTGCCACCGAAAGAGGGGCAATGTCAGATTTTCAATCCTACACCTCTAGTTGCCTCTTCTTGCCCCTTTAAAATGGGTTAATGGCGGGGCAAGGTGAGATGGAGGTTTGGCCTATTTTGCCATCCCTAAGTTTTTATCATTGTGTGTTAAAGATCCATTTATATCTATTAAAGATCCATTGTGTGTTAAATAAGTTTTTTAATCCTTGTAAATATAGCGAATTTTATTTTAAGTTCTCATAAAATAAGTGACATGTTTTGGTCCCTATTAAAAAATTTAGCACATAGTTTTAGTCCCTCTTAAATTAAAATTTGTTCATTTACGCTTAAACCTTTTTATTTTAGAATGATTTTTTACAAACATCTTAGGAACATTATAAGAAGTTCTTTTATAAAAAAATTGAATTTTTTTTAACATGTATTGAATTAAATATGAATCTTTTTAAATGTTAAAATTTTGAGATAAAACTAATACAAATTTTGACCCGAAAATCAATTTTTGAGGAAATTGTTTTTGCGGTGGAACTTTTTATAATATTTTAAACAAGTTTAAGCATAATTAAATAAATTTTAATTTAATAGAAACTAATTACCATGTTTTATAATATTTCGACCAGGTGAGAATGAAAACATTGTAATAGTAAGGCCAGCTTTCTCACCTATTAAATTGGTCCAAATTAGTTTCTCACCATTGTAATTGTTTTGGTCATCAAAATAAATTATAAAAATGTCTTACCTTAATTTTAATTGATCCCTTATGTTTATTTTAGGTTTTAAGTTGATCTCTTATGTTTTAAATGTTTCAAGTTGGTCCCTTACGTTTTAAAGTTTTTAAGTTGGTCTAAAACGTTATTCACGTTAGAATAAGTTAGTCCCTTCCGCGACATGATATTGAGTTTAATAAAACAAAAAAGTTGAAAAAATGTTTTAAAACTGATTTTTTAAATTAAGTAAATTCCATCACCCATATTGTCAACCTGAATCTTTAAACGGTCAAGTGACGGAAGAGACTAACTTATTCTAATGTGAGTAACGTTTTGAACCAATTTGAAACTGTTAAAACGCAAAGGACCAACATAAAACTTTTAAAACATAATAAACCAACTTAAAATCTAAAATAAACATGAGGGACCAAACATGCAATTAAACCAAAATATTATGTAGGTGAATTCTCACTCAAAAGCTAATTACCATATTTTCTTTTTCACCTTTTCCTTAGCATACGGTGACTTGTAATAGTAAGGCCAAACGCAATATTCTCAATTGAAGCAAATACATTTTTCTTTAGAGGAAGCAAAGACATTGTTTATCAATAGGTTTCAGTAAAGAAACCGACATTGTAAAACAAGTGACACATTAAATTACACTAATGTAAATATTTGAGTAATAATATCACATCGCTCAATATAATTTTATTGGATATTTTTTGAAAATAATAATTTTCTTGGATCATATTTTACATAATCTACCGTTAAATTGAAAATTTGTATCATATAAATCATCTCTAAAATATTTTAAATTGAAAATTTGTATCATAGAAATCATATCTGAAATATTTTACTTATGTCATTGAGATGTATAAAGATTAACTTTTTATGTGTTTTTTTTTTACAAATTTAGGTGTTTTTGTTGAAATCTTTATGCGTCTTTTTACTTAGTTTATGTTTGGCATATACCTACTAATTCATTATGGTTCTTGAAGGAACCTGTAAATCAAATTAAAAAACCCACAATTTTTTTCTTTTCAAAATAATCTAACAACGATACTCACATAAAATAATTGGTGAAAAGTGAGAAATTGCAAGTTCATATTGTGCCCCCAACAATTTAAATTAAATACATATGCAATCTTTGACAATTTCTTTTGCCATTGTACACTCTTTTCATGCACCCTAGGATCCCTTTGGAGTTTTTCGTTATATAATTCGAAAATGTAGTCTTCCTTTCCCTGATAGATTTTGGGGTTAATTAAGTAAATAGTTCCTATAAATATTTAGAATTTTGTTTTTAATCCCTATAAAATAAAATGACACTTTTTAGTCCCTATAAAATTTTCCATCAGCATTTTTAGTCCCTGTCAAAAAATTTCATCAACATTTTTGTTCCCTAAAATGCTTAAGGAAAATGTCACAGAGACTAAAAAGTGTGATTTTATTTTGTAGGGACTAAAAACAAAACTGGGATTATTTATAGGGACTAAAAACTTAATTAACCCTAGATTTTTTTGTGCAAAAGTGCAATTTTCACCAATTCTGATTCTAAAATTCGAAATAATACGTGTTTTGGATTTTATAATGTGAACACCCTCTATAGACCTACTTTGAAGCATGTATAGGGTGTGTTCCTTGTTTTTTCGGATTATAAAACCCAAACACCCCCTACACACGCTCTTATGTCAAGAATTCAGGGGGAAAAATGGTCATATTAAATAATCAGAACTATTTAAGCTTGTTTGTGAGTTGGATAATCAGTTTAAAAACCATATTAATCATCATAACTCTCATCTTTGTGTTTTAGGTGATTGTTAGTGTTCCTGTTGTGTCCTAGTAGAAAATTTGGTTTTCAAACTACTTGATCGGATTGCTCCGAAACTTACCTAAAAAATCAGAAGAAGAAAAAAAATTAAGGAAAAAACTCTTATAGAGGGGACTTCTTATGAGACTTTGCTCCTCAAAATCTAAAACTCCACTGTTTAGACCCATTTTTTAGTTTTTTTCTCCTTTTCATTTTTCATATTTTGAGAAAAAATAAAAAATAGTTTTATTTGATTTTTTAGAATTCTTTGGTGATATTTTTTTTTATATTTCATTTAACAAGTTTTGTCCTTTTTTACTTTGTTTTTAACAGCAAAATTCTTAATTGCTAAAATGAGAGGGGTTCTTACCGGTGCTTATATATATAGGGGTTTGCTAGGATACGTCAACTAGTTTTTATTAATGCGTGTTTTAGCAAAGATATAACTAAAAAGTTGTTAAATACACCTTACGGTGAATGTTGCTAAAACACTCATTCTAAAAAATAAGTGGGTGTAAGTTAGCAACTCCCACAAACATTTGCTAAAATGCACCCACTTATTTTTTAGAATGAGTGTTTTAGCATGTCGTAACTGAAAAGTAGCTAAATACACCTAAAGGTACATGTTACTAAAATACACCTTCATGAAAACTAATTGATGTATCCTAACAAATCTCTATATATATAATCATATTTTGAATTATATAATCCGAAAATCCGTGAAAAAAATTTCAAATTATATAACTCAACGAGATATTTTTGAAATATAGTAAGGCGTCTGAGAGGAGAGTAAGATGGGAATAGAATTTGCTTCATTCATTTACTTTTTGAGTTCTACTATGCCTAAAACAAAAATTACTAGTAAAGAAATGCTGAATGCATTATGTTTGCACATTTTGCTAGGGTAGAGGGTCCTTCCATCTTTTTAATTCATTCTTATTTTCTCTTCTTTTATCCTTGAACACATTCTATTTTTCCTTCCACCTTTGATCAATTTAAGGGAAGGAAAAATAATTGACTTTTTTCACTTCAGAAACTACTGTGACATCAATCGATGCAATTAAAGATTGTTTTGAGCAACCTTGACATGCCAAACTTTCGATAAAAATAATTGCCAAAGTTAAATATTATAAATCAAGAGTATACTTTTTTCTTTTGGACAAGATCAAGAGTATATATATTTAAAAAACACCACAAAGCATCTCCAATAAAAAGGAGCACCACGAATGAATTTAAGATTCTAATCAATTCATACAGACCCCAATAGTCATAAGAAAATACTCAACAAATTTAAACAACCAAAGCAAATAAAACACTTCAATTTCTACAAAATGTAGGTCCAACTAGCTTTCATGCTTGTTTCCGGCGCAAGTAGTACGTTTCGACTTAAACTTCAATGTGAAATCCTCAATGTTACAACAATATCTCTGTCAAATAAAATGCAAAAGGGTAAGATCAGTTGAATGAATGAAATGAACACATAATGGAACAATCAGTTAAACTATTGAATTGACTTGCTGATTATAAATATTTACGAAGCAAGTATTAACAAAACATAATATTATTCTAAGATTGTGTAAACAAAAACACCACTCCATAATTATAAGTCTCTTTTTGAAGAAAATGTGCTTAAATATAAACCTCAATTCAAATTACTAGATACAATACATATCATGAATTTATTATTATTTATTGTTGTTATTCGACTTTACAAAAATTATTATTATTTTTAAAATTTATCCCTAATTAATATTACTAATATATCTTAAAAAGATGAAAAGTCAATATTAGACACATTTATATACAAAAAACAATTTAATGATAGTCATATAATAGAATATAGAATGCATACTTGAACAAAAAAAAGTCATTTGGAGTATATGCATTTAACCGCGCAAAAGCACGTTGAAGTCGCCCCATTGTGCCACAGAGATACCAAAACACCCTAATACCTTGGACTAGACACGCTTCAGGCTAGGGTGGCGTAACGAATAAACAAAAACCGTAGGGATCGAGAAATTGATTTTTTCTTTCATAAAACAAAATTTGCATAGTCTCATACTCAACTCAAGCGATCAAAGTTATGGGCTACTCTGGATGCCTCTAGGGTCAAAGAGAGAGCAACAATGAAAGTTTGTTTTGAGAAGAACCTTGAGATGCTAAACTTTCAATAATGAGAATTGTAAAAGTCAAATATTATAAATCATAGTATATTTTAAAAACACCAAAAATGTATATTCAGCTGAGAGCATGAGAAAATATTTCAAATCTCAATAGTCATAAGAAAATACTCAACAGTTTCAGAGCGATGGCTCAAGGCTAAGACCACAAAAGCAATATATATAATTGTTTGATAATAAAAAAAAACCGCAATACAGAGTCTGAGCTAATACAACAGACACAACACAAAAGGCATTAGAAAAAACTAGACCACCGACCCGTGCGATGCACGGGTCTTATCGACTAAAATAAACATCAATAAGTTATTATAAAATAAATTTTTCTTTGGTTTTCATTCTTCTAGTTTTCAAGGAAAAAATACATAAATCCAGTCAGCTAAGAATGTTTTAACCCAAGAATCGAACTCAATATTTCACCCTTTGATGAAGCTCATTAACAACTTAAAACCAATCATAGTTATTAATTTAACTTAAAACTCACATAAAAACTCTATAAAAAATAACAATCACAGAGTTCTTAAAAAAGGAAATGGGAGGACAAAAACCTAGAACATGAGCAATCTTTAAAAGAATAATAAGAGATCAGGACAGAGGAAGAGATCATGCAATACTTATATATTCTTAAATGTGACCATATTCTTAAAAGATTATAATTACTTGTTGGAATGCAAAATTAAGACCTACAAATGAAAGCTAATGTGGGTTTCTTCGTGTTTAATAAAAATAAAATGCATTTGTCTTACAATAATATTACAATGATATAAATTTACAATCATACATCACAAAAAAATTTACTGAACATTTTCATGTCTCTTGAACATTGAACCTTCTCTTGTAAATTCTTTACTTTATCTCGATCTCTTGGATTTTTAAGCCTATCCAAAGTCCAAAAGATGAATTGACACATGCATGATACCGTCTTTAAATAGAAGCATTGTCGAAAAATTTACAAATGCCTTCCTTCCTGGAATTTGTTATATAAATAACACATTGGAACATTGAACCTTCTCTTGTAAATTCTTTACTTTATCTTGATCTCTTGGATTTTTAAGCCTATCCAAAGTCCAAAAGATGAATCGACACATGCATGATATCGTCTTTAAATAGGAGCATTGTCGAAAAATTTACAAATGCCTTCCTTCCTGGAATTTGTTATATAAATAACATATGAAGATAAATGATGAGTTAGTAAGGTGTTTTAGAACCCATGATGGTGGAAATTTATACTACCGCTTTAGAATGAAAACATGTAGTAAAGAATAAAAACTCAGAAACATAATTCAGAAAAAGACAATATCTATCTTCAACAAAAGATTGTTGTAGTCTCTCAAGAAAACACATCTGCCCTCACACGTTCAGCAATGTTTACCTTCTGAAATTGCAGTCTTCACCACTCATGATCCTTAAATTTTTCATAGAAGAAAAAGAACAATTTAAAAAAATAAATAAAGGGTGACCAAACTGAATATAAAATGAGACTATATTATGACCAAATTGAAACTAAAGATAAGATAATGAACCTAACCAAATCTAAAACTACTTTATCTTGGCAGTGGTTTGCACTGGTATGTCCTTGCATAAGCATAGATAAATACATTCAAACAAAACAAATATTTTGCATTTCCTGATTTAAGGATCGATTATTAGCACTCTACTAAAATGTTTGTGGAACTTTCTAACTTGTTTTGAATGACCTTCCTGCCATATACCTCATGAAGTCTTTCACATTCAATTTAAACTTTGAAAAAGAAACCAATAGTAAGTTAGAAGAAGAAAAACAAAGACTAAATGAATGACATATTTTGCAGTCAAACATTAACTCCTAATTTATTCAAAATATATTTAATAGCTAATTTACCTCTCACTGTTGGCTCAATGGTGCTTCACCAGCGATACTTCCTTCCACATCATCATTTATAAAAGTAGTGATAGCAAGCATAGATTAAAAAAAAACCTAATTCTAATTGGATTGTCGCTGCAATACCTACAACCACCGTTGAAATAAACCGGATGATGAACTACACAAATCAATAAAAATTTTGGCAAATTGATACATTTATATGTTGGTAAAATCCAATTCTAATTGAAGAATGAGATTGATTACATTGTTTTCCCTAATTGCTATTTGAGTTTTTCAACTACAGTTCCATGTCCTTAGAAACATGAGACCTACCCTTATATCCATCTTGCAGCATGTGGTTATGCGTAAAACTATGAGCCCCTCAGCATTTTAACTTCTGTAATCCAAACAAATCTAATTAGAAAAAGTCCAACACCATAAATCATGCTCAAGCACACCGAATACAATGATAAAAACTTGCAGCCCTAATAATGCATCCAGTAATATGATGAAGCACACCGTCAAATTATATGAACAATTTTTCACTACTTTCAATTATTTATTGATATACATAACAATCTATACCCAGCTTACTATAGTAGTATCTTCAATTAGAGGGTTATTTGAGGTGTTCAAGGAACTACAGTCCAAAATATATTTAGAGGAAAATTAAAGTATATAGCAATCTTTAAATTGGAAGTAGACTAATCATAGGGAAATTGCAGCTGACTATTTTTTTTCCCTGATAACATTCAATTCCATAATCTGGATTTGGTACCTGGTAGCATCAACATATTGTTAAAGACTTAACTCATTAAAAGAAATTAGCAGTACCCATTAGAATCCAACTCTATGACATTCAATATTGTTATAGTACAATCATCTGCATTGTTGTTCAATTTTCAAAATGATATTTAAACCAATATACCTGCATATAAATAAGAAAAACAATATGCTTAATTGAGAAAATTAATATGCCATCATATTATTACTACACATTTGAAAGAAATCAAAATAGAGCATCAAAAAAATCTATAACAAATATATAAATTCATGTCAAAAATAAGAAAAAGACTTGCCATCAACAAAGCCTCAACTAATTTCAAGTGATCCTTTGATCAAAGGGAATGGCTCATAGCTAATACTAAACTTGACAAAATGTTATCTGCACTATCCTCCCCACTCTCATATTCACTTTCACTGAACTCATACAACACCATAAACCAATTAATTTTGATATCATATAATGCACAACGTCAAAATCAAAGAAAAAATGAATATTTAGTTGCTCTAAAACTCACAGAGAATGATCTGATAAACACATCTACGAATTAGCGTAGAAGAGTCCAGAGGCTCTGAAATCACCTCATTCATTGGAGAAGAATAACTTTGTGTCGTATTAGCTAGGTTCCATCGTTGTGACCGTCAGAACTCAAGGCCATGGATCGGCCCCCGAGTTCAGCGCCGCTGGAGGTTAAAACGGGAGAAGCATAAAAAGAGTAGAATCATTACATTCACTTTCTTGCAGTGACCAGGTCGGAGGAGTAAAGGGTAGGGTGATGAGGGAAGAAGAGAAGAAAGAGAAGGAAAAGAGGAACAAAATTCAGAGAAAGAGGTGGAGATAGAACGATAAAGAAATTGAAGTTGAAAGATTACATAGATAAATTTTGTTTTATTAGAAAATGAATAGAATTTAAGGTGGGAGACACATTGCAAAATTTGTATTTCTTCAACGATGGTTTCTTGGGAAAGGCAGAAAGTCACCAAGGTTGGGACGTGCAAAAGCTTATGAAGGAATCTAGGTTTAGTTAAGGAGGGAATTAAGGCTTAACTTTAGGGTTAACCAATAGCTAAAGATTACACATGCACATGTAAATCTTCTCAAGGAAGTTAGGTTAAGCTGTTAAGGAGGGAATTAAGGCTTGTGATTAGGGTAAACCAATAGCTAAACCTTACAAGCTTTTAAAGTAAGAAGATAAGAAGATGAAATTGAATCCTTTCCTGCCTTTTTGGTGCAGCCCCCTCTTCATTTATAATCCAATGGTTAATTGACTCATAAATAAACAAAAATCAGCACCGAAGAGAAAAAAATATGAATAAATAGTTTAGATTATGGCAGAACAAACAACATTAGAGAAATAGTTGAAGAGATCTAAATTTAGAGAAAATCTCTTATCCAGTATCCAAACAAGCTAGCTGCAAAAAATAAAACAAAACCACTTCAAAAGTCAATAACAAGAGCTACAAACTAGCCACTTTTCACACTAACAATGATGCAAATAAATGATCCAACCAAATCTGAACACTTAATCCCCAACAAAAACTACAATAACATCAAGATCCCTTGACAGATTTAAACAACCAAAGCAATAAAAACCTTTTAGATTGTACAAAATGCATGCCTAATTAGCTTAATGCTGTTGCAATGCGCATGTCTTACGTGTCGCCTTCATCTTCAATGTGAAATCCTCAATAGTACAATGTAATAATGTCTTGTCAAAGGAGCAACAAAACAAATGAAAAAGGGTAAGATCAAATGTTGAATGAATGAAATCAACACCTAATGGAGCAGCTAATTAAGCTAATAAATTAAATTAGACACATTTACATTAAAAAAAAATAAAAATAGTCATATAGGAAACCATAAACATTAATTTTTTGTGTGTGTGAAAAAGGCTAAAATGTTTTAGGATTACTAATCTATGAGGTTTCAACGCTGAAGTAAGAGTTTAAAGAATGTAGATGCCACTAGGGACAATGACTATAATAATGATAGTATATATAAAATAAAAAAACTAATTGCATACCTCATCAGATTGATCATTGCGAAATTTCAGCCTATATTCATCAAGGTATTAGCATACTCCAGAGCACTAGCGGGGAACCAAACTTCACAAATGGTCTCTTCAAGAAGTTTGGGATCATGAACGTAGAGTGGGTGAGTTAAATGTTTATAACCAAGAGGACCAACAAAAGTAAATGTCTTTAGATTTGGAGTGTTCATTTGAATTTTGTACTTGTAGTCACAACCTTTGTCAAACCGGATGATCAAGTTGGAAATTTTATCATTTGATACAAAAAGTTTTTAAGTTCCAATTAGACTGCAACAATCAATAATCAAAGTGCTTAGTTTCCTACAGCCTAAAAATAGGTTGACACAAGTATTTTTGTCATTTGATGAAAATGAAATTTCTCTTAGGCGACAGTATGTCAACTCATGAAGATCTAAAGAGCGGGAAAAGATCACTTTCCCTCTTGTTTCACGAAATGAAAGTTCAAGATGCTTTATAAAACGACACGAAGACATGATATTGGTGATCTCGATATTTCGATGGGTATAACCGGCACCGAAAGCATTGATTGTAACCGACTCCACTTTATGAGCCATACCATATTTGAAGAGTTTCGACAAGATTTGAAAAGAAAAAAAATAATCAAAATCGACATCTATTTTGTGCAAGGGGCACGAACGATCACGATGAGTTAAGAATTTGTCAAGAAAACTTCTAAAATTAGCGGTCGTTTGAAATTGGGTATTGTTTAGTATAAGATTAGAAGTATACTTCCATAGGTGCTTCCATCTTTTGGATAATGCACTTGTCTGGACAACTTCTTGTAGTGACAAAAATGTCATGATATACAATAGTATGCAGTTAGGTAGTTCACTTATCCTGTCCGTTTTTCTTTGACTACACCTTGATATCTTCATGCTTGCCTTGTTCTTTTCAATATGGCTCCTCAGTTTTATCTGATCAAAATAAAACTTAATTGGTCAGTTTTATTAAATTTCTTCAAAATGCTTTTAAAAAAAATTATACAAGAAAAAATTGTTTTTCTGATCTAAATAATGGTCTAGGAAAAGAAAAAAAAAACTGGCTATTTTGATACAGAATCAGACAACAATTTTCAATAACAACTTGGATAGTTAACTCAATTTAAATACTGGATGGAAAATGTCAACTTGAATCTTTAGGGCATAAATTTAGAAACTAAACATAGAAACTTTTGCTTAGCAATTGTGCATTCAATAATTGATAAGTTCTATGTAGATTTTTTTTTTATTTTGATGTGTTCAATGCACAATTTTCAAGGTAACATTTCTATTTTAAATTTCTTAAGCATTTCTCATATATTAAAAGTTTTAAATTTTATCTTTTTAATATTAAAAGTTTTAAATTTTATCTTTTTAATATAAAAGTTATCTTTTAATTCTCTTTTTAACTTCTTAACATGTACCCTGAAAATAGAAGTTACATATGATTTATTCCCTAACTTATTAACTATCAACTAAACATAATTAACAATTTAAACATAATTAACTACAACGTTTAGGTGTTCAATTATATGATATTCATTAAGTATCTAAACTCCCTAAAAAAAATTAACTATCGATATTGTATTGAAATATACATGATAGTTGATGGATATCTTATATAAAAAAAGAGTGCTTACACATAGGTGACATACACCTCTTAAACCTAGGTGATATACACCTCTTAAACCTCCACACATAAATGCAACATGAGGCAATGTAAGTCCAAAATAACTACATATTCGTTGTTGCACATTACCAAAATATCCTTCCACATAAGGTGTGTACAAAAGTGGTATAGAAAAAATGGTGTCTATCTATATTTTCCCATAAAAAAATATCTTCAACCCATGAAACAGTTAAACTTAGCTAAAACTTACTCAAACAAAAATAATATCAGAAATAGGAGAATGTTAACTCTAATTAAGGAAATTGAAACCCATCTAAAGGAAATAGATTAACTTAAATGAGTTGACAACATATTTGTAAAAAAATTATGAACTATTTAACCTTTGGGTATGAAGAAGACACGTGTACTTTGAAAATGAAATGTATATATGCGTCTATATATATATGAATGTATAAATTAGATTTTCTTTTGGAACACGTTTAAATAGAAGTAACAGAAAACATACAACGTTTACCAAAAGATCCCAAAATTTACGTAGAGGTAGCATAAGGATAGTTTGATATCAAACCAATAGCAGATTTCAAATATTTTGATTTTGAGAGCTACTTTTACCCTTCATTAGTTTCTTCAAAATCACACTCCTTTATATTATGATGTTATGATTTTGGACTGTCATTTTTTTGCTTGAGTCATTTTGGTCCTTTAGATTTTCTTTCTTCTGCAATAAATAGGGTCCCCTCCAAAATTTCCCCATTTGCCCGTACGGTTAGTTGATGTGTCAAATGGACTGGTCAGGTCTAATCCGATCCGAGTGGACAAACTGCATAAATGGGTCAGCTCGGCCCAACCCATTTATAACTGGGCCACATATTCTTGAGGCCGGTCCAGCCGGTTTTAGTTTTCCTTTTTTAAAAGTTTTCACTCTTTTATATGTATTTTTTATATTAGTTACTCAGAACTATTTTTTTACTAAAATATGATTGGATGGACATAAAAATGTAAATAATTTTTACATTAACATTGAATATTAATATAACTCTATATTATTACATTGATTGAATCGAATTTATAATTTATAAACTTTAGATTTTTAAAACTTTGAGGTAAATTCATTCATTTTTATTAAGTTTAGTAATTTAAATATATTTTTATTAATTTTTTTTTTTGGTCAAGTAGTCTAGTGGCTAGAGCTCACACAATTTAATTGTGGAGAAGTGGAGTGTCCGGGGTTCGAACCCCGGCTCATGCATATAATATGCAATATCCCTACCAACTGAGCTAAGCTCATGGGGATTTTATTAATAAATTTTAAATTAGTTGATAATTTTTTCAAAAAAATATAGTGTTTTTACCAAAAAAATCAAATGAAAATATTGATAATGGGTCGGCCCGAAGCCCAATGGGTCAGTCCAACCCGATCCCATTTTAATATGGGCCAAATGGGCTTGGATCATGCATAATCATAATACTCAAAGAACTAAAAATGAGGGACTAAACATTTACAATATGTCACTTGGAGAATTAAAATTATAGGAAAATAGAGGGGCGGACTTATTACAAAAGGGGAAAACAATGGTAGGTCAAAATGGTGGAATAAAAAATTTGATGACCAAAATCACACAAACTAGATGTTTGGGAGAGATTAAAAGGCGAATGAGGCATATTTAAAATATGGAGTTGAGTTTAGGGTTTCATCTCTAAAAAAATATTTTAAAATGTTTGGTATGTCTTAGGGCTTCGACTTCACTTTTATATTTCTCTGGATTAAATAGGTGCAAGCCGAGGTTAATTTAAAAAAGAAATTGACTTAAACTAACCCATAACCAAACCCATAACATATTGAAGAAGTTTTTGAAGGTGAGAAAAACCACAAGAAGGAGGGGTTGAATTGTGTTTTCAAAAACTTTTCTTCCTTACGTTCTGAAGAACTGTTCCCAGGTTCAGAGTTTGAAATAGTTCAGAGTCTGAGTGAGTTCAGAGTCTTAGTGCAGCAGATAAATGTAAGAGAACAGAGAAAGAAAGAACACAAGCAATTATACAGGTTTCTTCCACAAACCGGAAGTAGTCTTGTCCCCCTTGCACTTCCAAGGAGAGTTCTACTAAAATGTAATGTCGGATTACAAGTTGCTCAATCACACAAGAAAGAGACTTCTCAATGCTCAAGGACAACTCCAAGAGACTTCTATGCTCAATCACACAAGAAAGAGACTTCTATGCTCAAGGAC
>Ga0228710_1001808_pt1 | contig 32877 bp, 15 predicted proteins | sample MedpolnodulmetaG_FD_177995 | JGI IMG/M metagenome (GOLD analysis project Ga0228710, IMG submission 177995) | Root nodule microbial communities from Medicago polymorpha collected in Santa Monica, California, United States - pink nodules | ecosystem: Host-associated > Plants > Roots > Nodule... | reverse complement strand
GGGGCTTTTTGACGACTCATGGTTTGAATGCAGCGGAAATACAAAACAGAAAGATAAAAGGGTCAGAGAGAGAGAAGACAGACATAAACCAATTTATACCGGTTCCTCCCACAACACAGGACTAGTCCAGTCCCATTGCACTTCCAAGTGATTTCACTATAATCACTATGGATTACAACTTGCTCAAGGACACAACCAAGCGACTTCTTTTTGCTCAAGCACGACTGCAAGAGACTTCTATGCTCTAGGACACTATCTAAAGACTTATTCTAAAGGGCAACTCCAAGAGACTTCCCTTTGCTTAAGCATATTTGCTTATGACTTTTCCTTGCTCAAGGACAACTCCAAGAGACTTCCTAAGTGCTCAAGGTTTCACCAAAAGACTTATATGCTCAAGCACGCAGACAATAGACTTTCTAAAATGTTTTCCCTAACAACAAACAAGTTAATTTGTTTTTAAACTTTATTTAACAATGGTAGTGTAAACTGAACAAATGAGCAGACTCTTTAGGATTTCTAATATAAACTTAAAAGCTAAAATCCTAAGTGTTTTGCGCTATTTGATTTTGACAGATTTAACACAGAAAAATAACAGAGTCTTGTAACATATACTTATTGGATATTTTATAAGCATAACTTTGTTATATCATGTCCTTAATTTTTTGCATACCTCATGTATTGTATTGTACAGACATTACGAATCCGGACTTCATAATATGATGTCATTTCGAAATAACCCTTAGCTTAAAAAAAAAATTGGAGGGGAGGGGGGGTGTTATAAACTCCTGGTCAGAAACTGATGTTGCTAATTCTGACTCAGAGTCTGAATGCGGCGAAAGTACAAAACAGAAAGATAAAAGAGTCAGAGAGAGAGAAGACAGACATAAAACAATTTATATCGGTTCCTCCCACAACACAGGAGTAGTCCAATCCCCTTACACTTCCAAAGGGATTTCACTATAATCAATCTGGATTACAACCTGCTCAAGGACACTGTTGTGAATTCGATGAAAAATCACACCAATAACAACTTGATGTGTGGAGCAAGTTAATCAAGCAACCAAAACAAAGTGGATAGCAATTAAACACAAGCAAAAGTAGAAAACAGCGAGAGAAAAGAAAGAGAGAACACAAGAGAATTTGTTTACCTAGTTCGGTCCAAATTGACTTAGTCTTGAGGAGAGAGCAGCCCTCTGTTCCACTATAATGATGAGTAACTTTACAAAAGAGATATCAATGGGTTACAAGAATAAGTCTCTCGCCTAATTCTACCCAAATCACAATCTCTTCCCGTGACCAAGAGACTCAATCCTAATAGTGTCTCCCAAGGTGAATCAACTCAACCCTAGTGTTTGTTGCCAAGTGCAAACTCTATACAAACCCTAGTTTGATTTCTAAACCCTTGTTTCAGCCCCCTCTATCTCAAGGTTTACTCTGATACATGGTCTATATTTATAGTAAAAGAATCCTCAAAAAACTGGAACAAATCTAGCCCAAAAATACGTTACAATTTTATTTTCTGTTTCGACAATTCAGTCCTCAAATTCCTCCATTCGGGCGCCGATTTTTCACGCGTTGCCAGGCTGAAAAAACAGTGCAAATTCGGTCCCCAGACAACACCATTCGGGCCCCGAATTGGCAGTTTTCAGAAACCTCAATTTTTCCAATTTTGAGTCACTTTCACAACAGACACAACCAAGAGACTTTTTTTTTTTGCTCAATTACAACTGCAAGAGAGTTCCCTTTGCTTAAGCACAACTGCTTAAGACTTTTCCTTACTCAAGGACAACTCCAAGAGACTTCATAAATGCTCAGGTTTCACCAAGGGACTTATATGCTAAAGCACGCAGACGAGAGACTTTTCTAAAATGTTTGCCCTAACAGCAAACAAGTTAATTTGTTCTTACACTTGATTTAACAGTGGTAGTGTAAACTGAGCAAATGAGCAGACTCTTTAGGATTTCTAAGATATCAACTTTAAAGTTAAAATCCTAAATGTTTTGCGCTATTTGATTTTGACTGAGATTTGACATAGAAAAATATCATAGTCTTGTAACATTTGTAACATATACTTATAGGATATTTTATTAACATAATTTTGCCGTTTCATATCCTTTAATTGCATAGAAAAATATCATAGTCTTCTTCATACCCATGCATTGTACCCGCACTACGTATCTGGACTTCATAATATGATGTCATTTAGAAATAACCCTTAACTTAAGAAAAAAAATTATGTGTATCCGCAAAGCATCATAATTAATTTTAGGCTTAATTACTGATGTGGTCTCTTAAGTTATTTGTTGGTTACATTTTAGTTCCATGAGTTATTAACGTTACAATTTAGTCCCTTTAAGTCATCTTCCGTCAACCAAATAAATCCCCACCGTCAAAATCGTTAACCCAATGTCTAAAGTGGATACACATTGCAAGTTGTCACGTCACCGTTCACATGTGCCTATTTAACGTTTTGACAAAAGACTGACGGTGAGGATTTATTTGGCTAACATATACTAACTTAAGGGACCAAATTGTAACGTTAATAACTTATGGGACCAAAATATAACCAACAAATAACTTAAGGGAGTAAATCATTAATTAAGCCTTAATTTTAAAACTAAAAAAAAAAAAGTTTAATCGGATACTTATATAACATTTTATTAACGTAACTTATCTGTATCATACCCACCGAATATCCCAGTTTCATAGTATGATGTCATTTAGAAATAACCCTTAACATTATAGCTCCGAAAATTTGCCCAACAGTTGAGGAAAAGACAATTTCAAATCAAATGGAGAGAATCAATCAATTTCCCCTTTAGTGTTTCAACATTAAGAAATGATAAAATAAAATAAATTTAAATTTCTTTTAGCCTTAATTCATTTAATAAAAGTAAAATTTATTTACTGCATAAGTTTTTTGTAACAAAATTTGTTCAATGCGTGTTTTAGATTTTGTAAGAAGACCGACTAAAAACATAAACAATTATATATTTATTTCCTAAAAGAACATAGAAACAGTACAAATTAAAAAAAAAAAGAAAAAGGAATGAATAATCTATGCTGTTTTTATTATTTGTCTAGCTAACATAAAAATTTGACATTATTTTTTGAAGAAAAAAATTTGACATCATTAAGAAGTAATTAACATTCTCATCTTAAGCTGAGGTATTCCAGTACTGTAAATTAAGTGTATGTAAAATGGATTAGAACCCACGAAAAACTGAAGGGCAGAATAAATATGCTGCAACTGATAAATACTTGAAGAAAAAATGTAGTATAGCCATAGACATTCCTAAAGAAGACTATTATCATTTTATTTTTTTTGAAATGGGAATAATTTCATTAAGCCGAATTCGCCAATAAGTCAAAAGATACAATCGCAGAAATACAAGATGGAGTCTCTTCGACCCAAACAAAATCTGAATTGCAAGAAAGAGCAAATTTGGCCAAGTAATGAGCGGCTTGATTCGCCACCCTTCTAACATGAGTGAAAGTAATAGAATTAAAACTAGAGCTTAATTTGACACAATCTTCTGCTAATGTTTCCAAATAAACTGATACAAGGTGCTTGTCTTTGATTGCCATAATCATATTGCTAGAGTCTGATTCTTCTTGTATGTTCAAGAACAATGGCTCCTTTGCAAATTTGAGACCCTTCAACATTGCCATTGCTTCTGCGATGTCTGAATTGGGTAGGATTGGCAAGCACCAACAACCTGTTGCTGACACAAAGCCTTGAACGTCTCTTATTACCACAGCAAGACCCCATTTTCCATCATCGGATGGACCTGCAGCATCTACATTCATTTTATAGGAGCCCGCAGACGGGAGACACCATCTGATATTTGAAGCTGGTATTGGAACTGACTGGTTCGGCGATTGCAACAAATCATTTTGAGCACTGTTAAAATTGCAGACCGCTTTGATAGCACTTTTATAGCATTCAGATGCACTACGAATTTCAATTCCCTCAGAACATCTCGTATTTCTAATCCTCCAGATTTCATAACAAATGAACAGCACCACTTGACTCACATCAGCCCCTTCATTAATAATAATATGTTCCAAGTTCCAACCAATCCAAAAATGACTTAGCATAACTATTATTACTGCTAAAATTCACGCCTAAATGAGATGCAAACCACACAGATCTCACCCACTCACAGTCCATAAATAGATGCTCAACGGTCTCATTGCGCTCATTACGAAAACAACAAAGAAGACTGCACTGAATACCTCTATTAAAAAGAGCCAATCTAACCGGAATTCGATCATGTAGGATACACCACATCAGATGCACATGCCTTGGTATAGTCCGCAATTTCCAGAGCTTAGACCAGACTTGGCTGTGTTGTGGCATAATGGACTGATTAGATTGTTGCACTGATTTCCTATGCTTCAGAAAGTGCTACGCTGATTTTACAGAAAATTCATTTGCCTGATACTTGAAGAAGAAAAAATGTAGTATGGCTGTAAATATGTTTTTCTCTTGAATTGTCTGAGCCTTCAAGTCCGTATCTTTGCCTCCCCTTTGAAAGGCAAATTTTGGTAGAACTCAAGCATACTGAGCAACAGGATCAACTACATTGCCTAGTCCGGTTGATAAATCATTATCATTTTACTAACGCCAAAGAAGGATTCATTTTTTAGTAACATCACAAGTTTTTCATTTGTCATCACATCCCATAAACGATCAACGGCTAGACTATGGCACACCTTTCCTTTACTGACTTTGCGTAGTGGAATTATTCATGGTTTCAAGTATCTATCTCCTGGTGGTGGACAAGAAACCAAGCTACACTTCAACAAAGATTAACAAGAAACTTAATATGGATTATAAGCATTAAGTAAACACACTAAGCTAGGGTCAGTAAAGGAGAGAATAAGATAGGGGACATTGAAAAATTTATGGGATGCTCCACATTAATCCTGACATGTTTAACAAACAAATTTGGCTAAGATTTGTATCAAGTATAATTCATCAAAAATATCATTCTTAATAGGCATATAAGTAAATAAGAAAACTGTAACATCTTTATATATACATTAAAATATATAATTTAATTACTATGCACCGACAATATAAAAATTTGCAACACAGAAATTTTTAACCTCTGCAATTTGCAGAGTTGAAGCATCCGGAAGATATAGCGTTTGAGACCAAGGGACAAAACATGTTTAATTTAATGCAAGATGAGGATCTCTATCTGGGAAGTCTGATGTTTTTGTTTTAGGTATTTTATCCAAACATTGTTCTGACAGAGCGCTAATTGTGCTGTTATTTAATGAGTTCACTTTTTCGAAAACACACACACACAGACATTTGTATTGGGTGGGAATTTTAGTAATATGTTTAGTCTGAATTCAGCACAGAAACCAGGACGAATTATATCAGAAAAATGATCATAGGAAAAAAAATTAAACAAACTGATCTGTCAACAAAAGATAATGTTATATGAAAACATTATATCAAGGAATAATGTTATATCAAGACACAATTTAGAGTCACTGCATCATTATAATTTATATATTAGATTTGATTTGAGTAGAACAAATTTATGCTTCTCAAACTCTAAAGATTCAGAATTGATAATTCGAAAAAAATTCAATAAAGGCGTACCCACGGACCTTGACATTGAAAACAATCTCAAGAGCACGAATTTCTTCAGTACTCTAGACTTACTCAGATCCATCATTATTGTGTCTTCCACCATTACCTGCATGAACTCCTCCAATCTCATTTTCCAATTTTTAAAAGCAATCGGTACAGCCAGTTGTCTTCTCCACATATTCTTTTCAGACAAACTTGATTCTGTTCCATCACCTCAATCAAAACTGAATGAAGATGTCTCTGGCAGTGGCAGTCATTGACAACATATGAAGCCATCACACTCTAAGAAGATAGAATGAATAAATTTTTGTGCATGTTTGCTTCTCTGACATCTCATGAACTGCAGGTAGCAAATGGTTTTGGATCAGGACTGTCTAATTTACCTCCATCTTCACTATCACGTTCCATCACAACAGAGGCCATGTTCTGCATCGGCTCATTCAACCTTGGTGGTATTTGGTGAGTGGTGCGTTCATTTCAGAAAAATTAGACTTCAATTGCAAATTCACCCTTACAAGGCTTGCTTTTATTACTAGCAGCAAATTGATGCATGCCTACAGATTATTTGAGATGGTAACCCCCCGCTGAAGAAGTCCATTTGGCAAGAAAAATATCTAATAAAAAGAATATGTATAACCATATTTACAGAAATTCCTTGAATGCAATCCAATCATCAAATATATTCAACGAGTTGCATGCCCTTTTTCCTAAAACTGTAGACAAATTCAGGAACATCTTCGTGTTTATCCACAAAATATGTTTATAGCTATGGTAATAATATATGCAATGCACCTCAGCAATATAATTATGATGGAAATGCATCAATGGGAACTTCATGACCATGCTTGAACATTTGTCCCAATATTTTCAAAACCATGGATCTCTGACCACAACTCCAGTAAGCTTTGTACATTATCCACAGTGTTTTCTTGGTGCGATGCATGTTGACGCTATCCATTTCCTCAAGGACATTTTGCATTTCTCTAAGGTTCTTTTGTGAACCATACATGACCAGCTTAGAATGATATAAGGAGTAGCACATTCTCCACCCTGCAAGTACAGAACGTCTGGTGAATTTTTCAAGGCTTTCTATTGCATTGTTCCGAAAATAAGCTGTAATTATGCACCTCATAATACCCATGGTCGTAACAACGGTTCTCCGCTCAAATGCCTCATTTATTGCATTATCCATTTCCTCTAAACAGTTTCCCTCGGCATAAAGCTTAATCAACAGCACATTTAACCATGGCCTGTATTCTTTTTCAGGGATCAACTTTAACAACGCCTTTACTTTATTAATTTTATCTGCATCAGAACTTTTGCAATAGGCACATATCATAACCCTGATAATCGTCATGTTGTTTACATTATCCCTTACCAGCGAATATATCTTTTCCATTTTCTCCAGATTACCCAAGTGTGCATAACCACGAATCATTAACAGGTAAGTTTTCATATTAGGCTGAACAGGGCCTGAATTTAACACTTGAAAAACTCTCTCCATATCACCCCACATCCAAGTGGAGATATATCCACCAATTAAATAATTATAAGTGGATATATTAGGTGCGAGGGGTAACTCATTCATATCCTTGAATGTTGCTTCCATGTGATCAGTGAGCATCAAGCGACCAAAAACAGATATAATAATATTGTACGTAGCAACAGAAGGAAAGCAAGTTGGATCCTTTTTCATGTCGAGAAACAAAGAGTAGCATTTATCAGAAAGACCATTGAACATATAAGCACCCATTAGTGCATTGTAAGTGCTGGTTATCTTCACACCTTTAAATTCTGCCTCCTTAAATAGCTCAACAGCAAGATTAATATTCCTAGATCTTCCTGCCGCTTTAATTCCCTTTGAATACTCATGTGCATGCATGGAATTCCTGCAAGCATCAGAAAAAGATACGTTTCGCTTCCTTCTCCAATTAATCACCTGAAAATTGATTTTTTTAACAACATAAGGTGTAAGTAACATTTAATTACTTTAAAACAATGTTGCTAAATAGAAGCTACAGGGCTATGTTACCAGAATTTAAACAAATTGCTATCGGTTCCTATTCAGGGCATGTTTGGATAAACAACTTATTTCCAGCTTATAGCACAAGCACTAATCATGATAAGCCCTTATGTATACACTTCCGTAAACTATTTTTATAGCACCCGATAAAATAAAGTTGAATTGTTTTTGTATATGCTATAAGCTGTTTTCACAAGTTAACTTGGAGAACATATAAAAATAAGCTGAAAAATGCAATTAGTTGTTTTAAAAAATTCTTCCAAACAGTCTCAAAAAACTTATGCCAGTAGATAAGGTCAAATAAGCCAATACATACAAGCCCTTAGTATTAGAATTTAAAACCCTGTTTGAATAAATGGCTTAATTTGCAGCTTATAGCATAAGCCCTTATCATGTTAAGCGCTTATGGTTTCAATAACAAAATATAAAACTAAATTATTTTGGTATAAGCAATAAACTGTTTTAATAAGCTAACTTGGTGATCCAATGAAAATAAGCCAAAAACAGCTTATGAACATAATCAGCCAATCCAAACAGTCTAAAATAAGTTAATCAAATAAGCCTAAGTATTGCAATGTATAATAATGGAATTAGAACAATGTGAATGAAATTACCTCAAGTAAAAGGGAAGGTTTTGAATTCAATTGATTCAAAAGTTGAATATAAATAGGGTGAGATCCAATCAAATATTCAGAATTCTGATCCAGAATAGACGTAACCCTAACAGAATCAGAAGCTACATGAATCAAATCTTTCGTCAAAATTGCGACTTTATCCTCTTGATTTGAAGGTTTGAACAATGAAACAAGGTCTAAGACTTGGTTTGGTATTTGTTCGGTGGATTCTGGATTTGGAATGGATGTTGAAGGTTTGAGAAATGAAACTAGGTCTAAGACCTTGTTTGGATTTTGCGGCGTATTCGAATTTGAATATCGTTTGATGAATGTGGGATTTGAAAGGGTATGCAATTCGTTGAATTTGGAAGATTTTGATGCTTTTGAAGTGAATCTCCAAAAATGTTTCATTGTTGATGGTGAGGATTTTGCTAGGGTTTTGCAGAGAGAGATTAAAACCCAAAATGTGAGAGAGAAGGAAGAGAAATGTGTTGTGTGTGGGGAGAGACTGACTGTGTAACAACTGGATGTGGGTTTGGACTAGTTATAAAACATCTCTTTAGACGTGGAGGATCGATATTTGTACATCTCTTTCTTACGATTTTCATGATAACTTTGTTTTTTTCTTTTATGATTGATCAAAAATAATAGAGAAAAAATAAAAATATAATATTAGTATGAAACAGAAAGTTGTCAAAAAGTTGTTAGAAAATGGTTGCACATATATTATTTCTCTTGCACTTGCAAGTGAAAAACAAGTTTAAGATGGACAAGGATTGACCAAGTTGACTTTAGTTGTATATTAGGATGTTGAATATTGAGTTTAATTTTCAAGTACTGTTCACCAATTGTGTCAAAAACAGAGTATCGAACTCTCCCTTTAAACCAATTCATAAATCCTGCCAATCAAGAAAGAAGTAAGTCACGTGAATCTAATGCAACATGCAGGCAGTTCCATGAAGAAAACATAAGCTAGATCAGAGCCGGCCCAACAGATTAAGAGGCTTTTAAAATCAATTTTGTGAAGACCACAATTTGAATTCATGACCAAGAGTAATTAAGACCATTTTGGTAATCAGTTAAGCTATGCAAATGTCTGTAATTTATCTATCATATAATATACTTATAACCAAATTAATTTTTTTGAGGCCTTTTTTCCATCCAAAATTTTGAGGCCTAAAGCCCTTGCTCGGATTGCTTGGCCCTTAGGCCGGCCCTGTTAAAGATCAAACTAATTTAGTATTATGATCATATATATATCTAACACAAATCACTTTTTCAATGGTGAGTTTAAGGCCTAAAATGGAAAAAGGTAGGAAAAAAGTGTTAAGTGCTTGAGTAGCAATTTCAGAGAAGAGAAAACATTTTTTTTAAGAAACAAAAATGGTATATATATTCACACAAACAGAGACACCTCTTTGGCACAAGGCATACTAAGAGGACTCTCAAAGAAACATAGTAGCTGTCAAAATAATACAAACCAAGCAGTTAGCCGATATCCAAACAAGTCAAAGGGTTCGACCACCACTGCCGACTACCATGAACAAATGTGGCATTATTAGCCCTTAACCACCAGTAGGAATGAAATTTAACCTTCTCCATAAGTACCATTGAATAGTCATTAGCAAACTGATCAAATTAATCATCATCATTTGTTTAGGAAATGTAAAACCATTTGTTAATTTTAGAGTAAACAGAGAAATTTGTTTGTTTGTTTATTTTAAGTTGGTACTAAACTCGGGATGTAACACTGTATTCTTGTGTTGTTTGACTATAAAATGAAATATGAAATAATGATGACAGTGTCCAATTCTATGATTCAAGATGGTTATTTGCGTATTTAAATTGTAGAAATAAGTTTTGACATCAATTAAAAGTAATCCTTTTTGATGTTCAAACTTGATCTGAGCAACATGAATTTATTTTAAAAAAAAACAGGGAATACTTTACAAGAGTTGTAGAATGTGATTTATGAGAGCTATGTGAGGGTTACCTCTTTCCTTGATGTGTCATATAATGTACACTAATTTTATCCGTTCTGTCTTTGGCACACCAAGTGTGTCAAAAACAGAGTATCAATCTCTCTCTTTATAGCCAATTCATACATCCTGCCAATCAAGATTGAAGTAAGTCATGTAAGTCTAATGCAAGATGCACTTCCATGAAGAAAAATAAGCTTAAAGATCAAAATATCTTAGTATTATGACCATATATTGTAATGATTTTTTTAATCAATTGTTACAATTCCACACTTTATCTTCTAAAATGCGACATTCAATCTCTCACATTTTAAAGGAACCAAATCAACTTTGTTGTGTTGGTTTGTTGGTGTGCTTGTGAACATGGTCTAAACACAACAAACCACAATAGTACACCAACTTCACACAAAAATTGCTCAAACAAAATCTTAGGCCTTAGAGAAACAACAAAGTTCGTTAAGTTGTCCAACATATTTAGAAACTTGGATGAAATTTTGAAAAAAAAAACAGTCTAATCTATCACCAAAAATGAAATTTCATATTTGAATTCTAAATAGTCTAAACAAAACTTAGGTGCATTTCCTTAGGCGCTTTGCATATGTTTCATAACTAAAAATACACTTTTTTTGTGGCCATAACAAATTTTGACAAAATTGTGTATTTGAAATAATCGTGAGTTGTTTAGTTAAGAACCATACAAAAAACACCAAAGTAAGTGCACCTAAGTCTTAAACTTTGTGAGACCGTGTTGTTAATTAAAAAAACACAAACGTATAAGCTGGGGCGGATCTAGACATTTGATATTGGTGTGGCAAAACTTTCAAAGCAACTATATATATTAACAAAGTAGACCATTGACACTTTAAACAGTATAGCAAAATGGTTTGGGTGTGAAGGAAATCATCATGGTGTATGTGGAAAGATTCACTCATGAAGGGGTGGAATTTTATGGAGAACACGACAACTTGAAGTGTTTTATCTATGAAAACAACCTCCACGACGACTACAAATTCAAAGAAGAGTTAGGACATAGGGCCAACAGATATGAGTGACCTCTTGAACTGGACTCAATCTTACATCAATTACGAAGAGAAGAAGTTGGTGGAAGAGGTTGTGAGGAGTAAGCAGTCTCATAAAGGGAATGATAACAAGCGGCATGATGACGACTTATAAAGAAAAAGGTAGGGGACCATTACCCTTCACATTTTTCTGATTACACGTCATTGAATACCTCCAGAGAACGAATCTTACACGAATTCTTGAATACTGAGTTCAAAGAATCCGGAGCAAGAATTCGAGCTCCCCTAAAGGAATCCTCTAGAATAACAAGTGCAAGTAATGCAGATTTCACAAGTGCAACATCCATGGCACCAATGATTGCTTCCAATTGAAGGATGCAATCAAACAATTGATAAAGAAGGGAAAGCTTCAATGCTTTGCCAAATACGATTACTATAAAAGTGACAATAAGAAGCGCAAAGGGTCACCGTGGAAGTCTTCACATCACAGTGAATCCCCAAAAGAGAAAATAATAGTTGGTGGAAGAGGCTGTGAGGAGTAAGCAGTCTCACAAAGGGAATGATAACAAGCGGCCATGACGACGATAAAGAAAGAGGTAGTGGTTACGCTTCACGTTTTTCTGATTACACGTCATTGAATACCTCATGAGAACAAATCCTACACGAATTTTTGAATAGCAAGTTCAAAGAATCTGGTGAAAGAAATTGAGCGTCCCTGAAGGAATCCTTCAAAATAACAAGTGCAAGTAATGCAGATTTCACATATGCAACATCCATGACACCAATGATTCCTTCCAACTGAATGACGCAATAAGTTTCAACGCTTTGCCAAATACGATTACTAGAAGAGTTACAAGAAGAAGCACAAAGGGTCAACATGGAAGTCTTCACGTCGTAGTGAATCCCCAAAGAGAAAATGATACCCCTCTCGAGAAGAGACTCCTCCAATGAAGACACTAATTGAAGAAGTTTCCAAAAATACATTTTTCTGAGCTTGAAGTTCCTGTATGAAACTTTACATTTGGTATAAAGGACTCATATTATGTCCTGGAAATATTTTTAACAATAACTTATATTATTCCCATGCATCTAATAATGATTCTTTTAATTGTTGCTTTAAATATGCGATTTCTGCTCGCTTTTTCATAAATTTGGAAATCGGGATGAACCTATCAGAAAATTTATGTTCAAGTTCATTCCTTATTGCACTTTTTAAACATGGAATAAACTGTAACCATTCTTTAGCTTTTCCTGTCAGGGTCAAGGAAAACAACTCTAACCTCTTTTGATTTTCAGTCACCTCTTTTGGACAACAAAACTGTCATATCTCATAAAAGTTGTTGAAATGCTCGATTGGATCTAGTAATGGATTCCCTTCAAACTAAATGTGCTTGATCATCGTCCATACAACTTTGTTGATTCCAAAACAAGATGAGTGTTATACCCATATCGTTAGCTCTTGTCGAACTTCCAAGTGTCTGAATTGTAATGTTTTCCATTGCTATCCACTATTCTTTTTAAAAATCAAATAGAATACCTTAGAAGCAGTCGGCACATTATCGATCACAATAATCTTTAAAGTAAAATAAAAAATTGAAAATATCCTAATTCAATTCGCAGTTGCCTTGTTGAAACTATCAATAATCATAATAGTAAGCATCATTACTTCATTCCTTATCTCCATGATGCCTTGATTTATGGTTGGCTTTACAAATCATGATCTGGCCTTTTCCTCATCATCAACACTTGTTCTTTAAATGAGGCAAGGCCTCTCTATTGACATGCGAGCAATTCCCATTATTTTCGAAATAGTCATTGTGTGATGCGTACAACTTCATGTGCGTAGTGTCTTGGGTAATATCGATCCATTTTGTTTCACATTATGGTGGCACATTGCGTGCATCATTCAACGCATTGCTTTATGGGCAATATCTATCGATCGTGATTTTCCTTTTCATTGTGCGACACGTGGTTCAGAGAAAGCATCACACTTATTTTGCTAGCTTACACCTATGAAATTCTTCATCCCTTGTCCCATTTCCCCTAATTGAAATGTCTGTTGTGACTATACCTTAAGTAATCACTTTGATAATCTTGTAAAAAGTATAACATGGCCATGAAGTTTTCTGGTTTAGGTGAATGGACTTGTTTCAAGGCCTTTGTTCTTTAATTTGCCCTCCCTTGTGTATTCACTTGTTTATTCAAAAAACTCAACTAAAACATATGATAATTTTCTAAAGTGGCTCTTCAATAATGCTAAAATTACTATATGACTGACTCTCATCAATTGTGTTCAATTTTTCCTAATGTTTGTAATTTTTTGTTAGTGTGTGGTCAGTTCTTCTACGTTATGCCAAATAGCATATTAGAATATTCTTAGTCATTTGATGGGTTATGATTGACTTTCAAAGTGTATCATGAAATTTCTCACATGATTTGTATGATTTTTTGTGTGAGCTCTTTGGAAAGATAAAAATATCAATATAACTATACTATATATAAAGAAAACTACATATTTCAGCACTTTTGGGTAGAATTTTTCTTTCCAAAAACACCCTAAATTTTCAATACAAACAACACATGTAACAAATAGATAAGAATAAATTTAAGTATTAAAAGAAATGTAACAAACACGATATGAATAATTTTGTTTTTTGTTTTTTTCCTTTATTGTTTAAAATGTGTAACAAACTAGATGAGTATATTTATACTTACTTTTTCATCATTCCAATACCCTTAAACAACTTTTTCTATAATAAAATTGTTGTTGGTGTCATTAAAAAAACAATTTAGATTATATTTTTTTTGTTATATTGTATTATTGTCGGTGTCGTTGAAATAGATAATCATGGTTAGTTTGATTTTTTATAACTTGAAAGCAACAAACATTTATATTTTTTTTAGTTTTTATCAAAATCAAAATTTCATAAAATAAACACTATTCATAATTTCAAACACTTGAGTGCCCGTCTTTTCGCTAGTTTAAAATAAAAAACAGTGATGTCCTTTATGTTGCACGTGCTATTAGGATTGGACATTTTGGCGGTTGTTTGCATGGACTATATATTTGGGATTTGGATTTCCTGCTGTTACAGCATGGTGTTGTAACAGATCAGGACCGTCCAATTTAGATCAACGGCTCAGATCATGCAACTGTGTTAAAGTGGTGTCTAATCTGAACCGTCCATTTTGATATCAATGACTAGGATTTACTACAGCACCAAATTGTGTGCTTTTCTACGGCACCAAATCCTGGTCCATATATTTGTGGAACTACTATTGCAATCTTGATGATTGTTTCTCATGCTTTGAATAGGTAAACACACAAACAATGATTCATTTTTGTCTGCGATGATATTTGGTATGATGTTTTATTAAAGAGTCTCAGAACGGATAAAAAAATGGCATTGCCTTGCGTTTATAATTGAGGTAAATCTTTACCTTATAAACCGGTTTTATGGGGTTATGTTAGGTCCAACTATGATTTTTAAGATAGTATTAGAGCATCTGTTAAGATCTATTGACCACCTGCTATCAAATTTCTGCTATCGGGTCACCCAATATTTATGTCCATGAACCAAACCCAATATGGGTGGTCATGAGCGGTGTGTTAAAGAGTCCCACATCATACAAAAGATGACATGAATGTGTGTTTATAAGTGGGGGTAATCCTCACCTCCCAAGCCGATTTTGTGGAGTTGTGTTAGGTACAACCAGTCAACCACGATTTCTAAGAAATTTTTTCCGCTTACCTAATATACTTTTCCATCTTTATCTAGTGATCTTAACCTTAAAAACAATTATTTACAACAATTGATATTTAACTATTTTCAATGATTCAATCAATTTAATTAATATATAATTATATATTGTCTTTATTTATTAAAGTTGATTGTTTTCATTCTGATAATATTCTCTGCAACTTCTAATCATGAAGGAATATATCAAGACTTGCAACTGAGTCTATCAAACAAATGTGAAGGTTGGACAACAAATATTTGGGTGAGAGAATCTGTAAAATTAATCCTCTCAAAAGAAATAGTAAACGTACTAACATTATTATGGAAAATACACTTTTAATATGAAGTGTAATTATTTTTTAACTTAATTTCTACTATTACACACATTCACAAATCATTCTTAGGCACTTCGGAATTTGAGGAGGTAAACATGTAGATTTAGGACAATCTTCATCACTTTCACAAACCAAAAGTTCTGTGATGTCAAAAATTAAAATAAAATATTATTAGGATTTGAAACATTGTGTATAAGATAAAAAATAAAAATTAGAAAAACTTTGAGTAAGTGGGTTTACCGTCGGTTAAAATAAAAAATAAGAAAAGAAAAGTAATCATAACATAAAAACACTTGAGAATTTCTACCATACTTTCCCTTGTTTGCATTTAGAAATAGAAAAATTATATGATTACTTTATAGTGTGAAAACCCCAATTCTTTAGATTAATATTATTGTTAAATGTTTCTTAGGAGTATCGATTTGTTAAATATCTTCAATAAAATAGTTTTTAGCACATACAAAATTGCACGAAACCATTGCTGAAATCAAAATAATTATTAAATGTCTCTTAGTTGTATTGATTTGTTGAATTCGTCTCTTTATCCCACCTAATAGATAATTTGGCCTTAGAAAATATATGATGTAACAACAATCTTAATGATCATTAGAGTTCATTCATTTTTACTTAGTAATCCTTAATTTTTTTGAAAAATGCTATATATCACGAATAGAAATCATCCCGAACCAGTATAATTAACTCGTTAACACCACTACCAGCTGATTTCCACAAATTCAGGAATTACATTGACAAAGCTGTTTGTTTGTTTTCTTTTTATTAATTGTTTAAAATGTTAATAAAATGACTCCATGTTCTCAAAACAAAGGCATATAACACTACCAAAAAAAAGAGGCATATATGCTCGTGAAATTTCAAGAAAAACCAATTCGCTGTATTTAACAGCTCTCTAATTATTTTTCCTTCTTGACTTTCATGTTGAATGATCAATGTTAATATTAGAAAAACATAGGTTCAAAGAAAAATATCTTTATATTATGTTTTGATGATAACATGACTTTTAATAAATGAACAATTTTTCTACTAACTATGCTTATAATCATGCAAGTTAGTACAAGACAAATGAAATATTGAGTGTCATCTTCAAGTCTTAATGCAACGGTTAAACGTCAAATTACAAAGAAGATATACAATTATGATTGAGATAATGAAAATGGTCATCAAGTACAAGACAAGTTTATCAATGTATTAGAAAGAAAGCAAATTCTTCGGTTGATATATTATCAACAAACACATCATATGTGCTAAGAATCCAAGTTGTTGTCTGGACTAACGATCATCTATGTGGTTAGTAGTCTTCATGCCTATTTCATCATTTAACCTAACACATATCTAGATGAATGGGTTGTAATAATATAAAATAGTCATCCAACATCAAGTACTAAAGATCACGTGTCTAGTCCAACAAAGTTAGAGGACACAATATTTTAAATGAGGAATGATAACTGAACACAAAATAATTGATACAAATACAGCACCATATACAACTGTTCATTTATACTGTATTTTTATGTTTATTTATACTATTCATTTATCCTCTTGTTGCAACTCATTTTCTCTCTCCTCATTGCCATTTTCTCTCTTCCCGAGTCTCTCTGCTTGTTCTTCGGCCATCTCCGTTTGACTGATCGCCGCCGCAACCACCACTTCTTTCTATCTCAGTCATGCTCTCTCTCTCTCTCTCTCTCTCTCTCTCTCTATATATATATATATATATATATATATATATATATATCACGACGACCACCGCCGTTATCGTCTTCAACAAATCAGATTTGGTGTTTGATGTGATGGATGGTGGTGGTGAGAATGGTGGTGAACGGGTCCAGATCTGAATAGATTTTGTCGGTGGCGATGAGGACGAGTCTTGGAACAATGCGAAGTTATTAATTATGATGTCGGTTTGGATATTGGAGTTTGGGTGACGTCTTCATTTTACACATCCATTGGCGAGATTTGCGCAGTTATGCCTGGCGTCTTAGCAATTTTACTCGTAGCTTTAATCGTCTTTGTCTTTTTTGTTTTTGTTTTTAACACAAATGTTTTCTTTCTTTTTTGAAATCGCCTTTTTCGCTGAGATTGTTGTTCTTGCAAGGTTTGTTCAGGATGGCGAGATGGTGAATAACCCTTTTGAGGCAGTCTTTTATTGTGCTTCAGTAGGCGAATTCTTTGAAGGCTTTTTAGGGCGATTTTTCTTCTTGCATGTATTTCGGCGGGCTTGTTTATGGATCTTGAGGGCGAGTTGGACTCTTTTAAAGATCATTTAGGATGGCAAGTGATGTCATTTCTACTTTTTGAGAATACATGTTTGCTTCGTCCTTCATTTTGTAATTTACGCATTTTAGTGCTTCTAGGTGATTTGATTTTGCTAATGGCGCCTGAGGCGTTTCCTATTATTTGGTCTTGTGTGCGTTCTTTTGAAAGCGTTTGATGAACGTGGCTTAGTGTCGATGATGTTAGAGCCTTATTTAAATGTTAGCTTTTTCCTTGGTGACTTCTGAAGAGAGGTTTTTTGCGAAGTTTGTGTGTAGAACCCTTTGTGGCGTATGTGTATGTTTAGAGCCACATAGGGTTGACATTAATATATGTTCAGAGCCTCTTTAGGGTTGACAACACATTCAGATCCTCATAGGTTTGACAACGCCTTCAGAGCCTCATAGGGTTGACGCCACGTTCAGAGCCTCGTGGGGTTGACGCTTAGATTTGTTCAGAGCCTCTTTAGGGTTGACAACGCATTTAGAGCCTCATAGGGTTGACACCATGTTCAGAGCCCTCTTTTAGGGTTGACGTAATGTCGATGTTAAGATCCCTCTTTCAGGGTTGATGAAATGACGACGTTCAGAGCCCCCTTTCAGGGTTGACGTAATGGCTACGTTTAGAGCCCCCTTTCAGGGTTGACGTAATGTCGATGTTTGGAGCCCTCTTTCAGGGTTGACGTAATGTCGACGTTTAGAGCCCTATTTCAGGGTTGACCGAATGGCAACATTCAACAATTATTTTTTGCCTTTTTCTTTTTCCTCATTTCGACTAGGATCAAGTAGAGAAGATGACAACACTTTTCAAAAGGCAGGGTGCCTCGTTAAAAAATCAGCAAAACCCATTTTAAAGTTCGAGAAAGCTTAGTATAAATCTGTGTTTCACCTTTACGCTCTTTAATGGCGGGACCATTCCTTCCATATGGATTCTTTTTCAACATTTAAATTATGGCGTGTTGTTTGATGGATTCTCTTCTTTGTTTAATCTCTCCCTTGGCAGGCTTGTTTGCATTACAAACTTGATTTATCTGAAATATAACATTACTTTCAAACTTTGAAGTAATCAGTTAAATAAAGGAGTCTTAAATCGTAAGTAATCATATTTAATAAGAACTAAGTACTCTTTGTCTTCTTTAACTCTCCCATATTTTCTACTCTTCATCCCATTCTTTTTCTTTCTCCTACTAGATTCAAAATAATCTTTTTACTTAATTATCTTATGCTGCTACTCATCTTTGTTTCTTCTATTAAATTGAAATTGATTAGTCTTCTATTTCACCCTACTTCTTCTCGTAAAGCAGAGTTTGCTACCTCCCTATTTGAACTAACTCGCCCACTTCATACTCTTATTTTACGCTCATTCTCTGTCTCTTATTAACTTGAAACTAACTCGCTTGTTATCTTATTTTCTATGTCCTTATTTCCTTCTAGATAATTTGCACTGTTTATTTTCTACACGGGTTCATTTTGTCTTTATTCTAATCAATCGCTATTAGTCTATTATTTATGTTTTTACTAAGCAGTTAGTTCAGTTCTCTAAGTAAATGGTACATAAAATGGGTTCCCAGGAAAGAGAGGTGGGTCATCTGGACCACTTAAATACCAAGGCTTTCCTCAACAGAACCCTCATATGCGGCCTTTTAACAATACTACACTTCACTTGTGCCATGGGGGGTACCTAAAATAATTTTCCTAATGATTAAATTTGTTTTATAATTCAACTTAATAAATATAATTACAGCTATACTACTTTTTTCCCCTATTAAGCCAGAACTAACCCACCAAATTAACTATCTAATTGTGTACCCTTATTTAGCAATTCAAAACATAGCAAAATAAGAAAGATATGAAAAGTACAATTGTTCCTCCATGGTGTTGTTGGCATCAAGAGAAACCATAATGTATTCATCTCCGCCTATTCATTAGGATGACTATGATGGTGATGAATTGAGCTCCTCGGTTGGTTGGGTCCTCCTACGTCATCAATATCCATACTACACAGAACAAAAATAGCACAACAAAAACAACTGGAAAATTCAGTCAACAACTCTATGTTTATACAATTTTTATCAGACAAAAATTCTTCTTCAAATCAAAAAGTGTAAATATATCTTCTCAAAATATATTGGGCAAGAAATTTTCTTCAAATCAAATAGTGTAAATATATTTTCTCAAAATATAATGGGCGAGAAAATTTTCTTTAAATCTAAAAGTGTAAATATATTTTCTCATTATATATTGGGCGAGAAATTTATAAATATATTTTCTCAACATATTGGGTGAGAAATTTTTCTTCAAATCTAAAAGTGTAAATATATTTTCTCAAAATATATTAGGCGATAAATTTTCTTCAAATCTAAAACTGTGAAATTTATTTCTCAAAATATATTGGGCAAGATATTTTCTTCAAATATAAAAGTGTAAAATTTTTTTTTTCCCGCTAAACCAGGAGAGAGGACAGACATCAAGGAGAAGCAACGACTTCCTAACTAAGTAGCACACCGATGAACTCCCATCCTATACTGCCAATCTGAAAATTTTATTAAAAAAAGGGGGAAATACAAGAGGGGGGACTAGACCAAAACCCTCGAAGAAAAAAGAGAAAAGAAGAGCAATAGAAATAATAAAAACAACCGCCTTCGGAAATCTAAACTGAGGCATTCCACAACGGTCCGAATAAAAGTCCGGCTACAAATCAAAAGGTAAAACCGACAACCAAACTACACCATCTACAGAGTGACCTATAGCAGCCAACCTGTCAGCACAACAATTACGAGAGGATTGTGACCCCAATACCATGCAAATACCATGAAGCAACTTGCAAAAAAATAACCATAGGTTCAGCAAAAAAAATAATCACAGGTTTATGAGACAAATAGAAATTTTTAAAGGCAATTTTAGTGTCCGATATAAAAACAACGGACATTCCAGTACAAAACTATCATTGATCAGATGTAGAATTATTACCCGTAGAACGGGTTTTGTACGGCTTACCCACAATGATCTTCTTTAGGTGTTGCTTCTGTTTCCTTGTTAAAACAGGGAGGAAAGGTGATTCAACAGATTTTTTTATCATACTCCTTAACTCGTTGCCATAAATCCATGTCTTGCTCAATCCTAAAATTACTGTGAACCTCTGGCATAACATTCTGCGCTAGAGCATTCTGAATGAGAACCTCTTGCTCAACATTTCCAGTCCCATCAAGGGAGCCCTCTGTGGCCTCATGTGATACCAAAGAAAGATCAATAGTACAGCCAACATGTGGGGATCTGTGTGAATTAGATTGCACGTCATCGTGCTCAACCAAACGATCAGCTTGAACCTGTAATAGATCAACAAATACCTCATGCATATCATCGTGCTCAACAAGGGATGAGTGTGAGACATTCTCATGGGAACCCTTGGGACTCTGCACCAGCTCCCGCAGGCTCGAATGATTATGTTCCACATCATCAGGAAGCGTAGCAGTAACATCATCAACCTTGGGGATCTCCAACCCCTCCCGCGATGTCTGATGCAACCGCTCCACTCCTTCGGAATGCACGTCAACGTAATCTACTAGGAAACAACCTCCAACACTGGCCTAGTCTGTGGAAACTCATCAGTAGATATACAATAAAAAACATTATGAAGTGGAAAACTGAAAGAGTTGGATGACAGAGACGGTCTAGACACAGGGACAGCCGTCAGAGAAGTAACCATTGTTGAAGAAACAATATTAACTGGTACCATATGTGTATTAGAAATCAAAGCAGAGGATGGAATAGGAGCCGAAATTGACTGAGTAATGGAAGCCAGTGTTGGAGGGGCAGAAGAAGCCGTAACCCTATTAGTGGTAGTAACTGTGGAAGTGACAGGAACTGGAACCCAAGTCCATGTGCTTCCATTGGCTGAAGTTGATGCCCCCACATCATTATGATGTCGTGAAGGTTTAGGGGGTGCAGCTTCGGCTACAATAGGTTGTTTCCCACGATCAATTTCGTCCTTTGTTGCTTGCGGATGTAACCACCGACAAGTGGAGACATTGTGTCCAATGGAGTAACAGTGATGGCAAAATAAAGGTCTCCTCTCATATTGGACTTCCACTTTGAAAGCAAAACCATCCCGCTCAACTAGGACTTCATCATAAGCTCTCTTTGATAAATCAATGTCAACTAAAATGCGTGCGTAGTGCCCAAAAGTAAGGTACCTTGTCAGACCATCAATGTCAATAGGGGTGCCAACCGTGCTTGCGATTTCCTTCAATGTTCTCTCCTGCCAATACTCCTACAGTAAAACTCAATCAAGCGAATCCAAACTGATACATGTGTTTGCTTCTGAGAAAGGTATTTGAAGTCTTTGGTCCACTGAGATAACCTTAACAAACCCGACTTAAGATTGATTGTGCCTGCTGCCCATATTTTACGTAAATCATCCGCCGAATCTAAGTGAAAATCGTAGTATCCTTTGCCGAGAGGTACCATTTTCCAGCCAGACAATGTCTTCCAAATCTTTCCTATTTTAGTACTCAGGTCACGTGCAGCATAGGATTTATCCCCCTTATTTAACGTCAACCTGGCTCATAACACATTCTTGCATTCTTCTACTCCCCTTTGGTATTCATCCTGAAAGATTTTGATGCTCAAAGAATCTCCTTTCATGCATGGTATAGGTAAAGGTCTTTCTTCATTCACATTCGGACCTGCCAATGCGGCAATAAATGATTTAGCTCGAATTTCATGTGCTTGCACAAGAGCTGAAGAGATCGTGTCAGACACACACAACCAAGGACACATGCATGCCATCGAGGGTCTGCCTACAATTCACAAGACCCGATTCTAGGTATGAGTATTGCATGACTCAACCTTTGTAATGCCTAAGGAAATTAATGCGACTGCGCAAGCTCAAATGGAAAAATTAGGCCTAGGGCTTTGCGACAAGGAATCTCAGTTATGAAGAAACAGTCTATTCCAACCAATTCAATCAATGGACCGTATGAGAAATTTGCTAAGTGATTCCAACCAAATCCAAAGGAATGATGACGTAAAGGATTAGGAACTCAAGTAAACAAAAAGGCAGCCCACAAATGTTATAATAAGGCACCAAAACAAACACAAGAATCGGTGCAATTCACACTAATAAGAAGCAAAAATTATCCAAGAATAATATAACCTGAATTGAAGAATGACGGATTGGAATTTTGAATGATAAATGGCACTCATGCCGTAACCCTAGCAGAGTGTCCAATTCAAATTGAATCTTCTCAAAATATATTGGGCGAGAATTTTTCTTCAAATCTAAAAGTGTAAAATATATTGGGCGAGAATTTTTCTTCAAATCTAAAAATGTAAAATATATTTTCTCAAAAATATATTGTGTGAATAATTTTCTTCAAATCTAAAAGTGTAAAATATATTTTTTCAAAATATATTGGGCGAGAAATTTTTATTCAAATCTAAAAGTGTAAGTATATTTTCTCAAAACATAATGGACAAGAAATTTTTCTTCAAATCTAAAAGTGTAAATATATTTTCTCAAAATATATTGGGCGAGAAATTTTTCTTCAAATCTAAAAGTGTAAATATATTTTCTCAAAATATGTTGAGCAAATTTTTTGAAATTGTAAAAAGTATTTTGCCCAACGTTGAAACATATAGATTAAGATCAATATAATTAAAAGATGATAGTTCCTGGCAGGGTCCTATTGCTATTACAAAGGAAAACAATGCACTAAAACAATGAAAGCACATGACACCGAAATACAAAACAACAAATATTGTCGATAAAAGTTTGAAGCAATTAAAATAATTAAAACATGACGGTTGTACGATAATCTACCCATTAAAATGAACATATAATATGTATATAGGCATATATAAAAGAATTGATGAAAGTGACGTGTGCCTATGAGTATAACAACATGTTATTTGTTCACATAATCACAATTTTAGAAGGATAAAACCTGATTTGGTTGTCGGGATCGTTGCTTATGAGGATATATTTGTGGATCGCCAGTGAGTAGCGATGTTGTTTTGATCTTCGCCGGCCATCTTTTCCTTGAGATCGCCGAGAAGTTTTTTGGTATTTGCCGGCTACCGTTTTTTAAGATCGCCGGTAGGTTTTTAGGTTTATGAGTGTGTCTAGGTTAGTTTTACCGTTTCCTACAGACGGCGCCAATTGCACTGGCCAAAGTACAATTATCGATATTAGGATTTAGTATTGTATTGGTCATGCCTTGAGAAGGCTCTTATGGGTGGTATTTATAGCTCTCTATGGGCTTGATATCTTATGACTTAAGCCCAAGCAATGAGGTCATTTAAGTCTTTCTGCCAAGCTCTTGAGGCTTTTGGAAGATGGTGGAGGCGGCGCCATCGGAGGGGAACGCCGTAGGCCTTAGAGCCCTTTAGTAGGGCACATAGACCTCTAGGAGGGCCCAAAGACCCTTTGGGAGGACTCCAAGGTCCTTAGGAAGGTATTGACGGTTCAATTGTTCAACTCGATAATTAGCAAAACTTATTAGAAATAGAATTGAAAAGAGATGGCGAAGAGGTTTGTAGGGTTTAATTGCTCTGTCCAATGCGACATTAGGTTTTATGTGATTTAGATGCGTAATGGCGATTAGACAATCCTTGAATCCCTCTTTCCGTCTTTGTTGGAATTAACTTAGTAAAACAACAATTATGTCGTGTCTATTTTGATTTAAGAAAATAATATTTAAAACTCCGTGACATATCTATGGAAATATGTTCCCTACAATTCAACTAGTTACAATTGCGGGGCTTAAGATGAGTTAAAAAAAAACCCTAGATTCATACTTAAATGTCCTAAACAACTAAATTAAGAAAATTAGCAATTTTACTACTGCCAAGGTCAGAAAGAACCTCGGGTTGTCAGGCCTACTATTCCCCTAGATATCAGTTTTCAAGATTAACAATACTGATTCTCAGTTGAAAAAGCATTATCGAACAAGCATGTACAAAATTAAATCTGACATTTGAAACATAAACTGAATAAAATTTTTTATTAATTGAATCCACCAAATAAGAATGAGTTCATCTTGGAACCCTAATCAAAGAGGTTTAGTTACACATGGCAACATACATCATTACAAAACAATATAAAAACATACCCTAAAGAGAACAAGAGGAGGATGAAAATGCTCTTCCTTGAAGCTCTGATGCTTGACCCTTGTCTTAAACCGTTAGCTTTTTGAATAAATAAAAGTGTGTCCAAGGGTTTCTAAATATATTGCATTATTACTTAGGGTTTAAGAGAAGAAAATTGTGTTTTTTCCATCGATCCAGCATGAAAAACAAGCAAACTTCCTTTTCTACCCGTAGCCATGTGCAGGGTACATGATGCAGTAGAAAATACTCCCTCACTTAATGTCTTGATTTGCCGATTTACATAATTTCTCACTACAAAACACTCAAAACACCTATGGAGTTGCATGATTTAAGATAAAAGTGAATTACAATGACTTGAATGAAAACAATACAACATGTACCTAAAACCATTGACAACTCCTATAAATTACATCTTATTTGTCTTCAAATGCAAAGAAAACTAATAAAAAATAACCTAAAATATCATATGTAGCTATGTCATCAACTTTCCTAAAGTTAATCAAGTTTTAGTCATTATGTTTCAAACCATTTTATTGAACATAGAGGTTGTATAGCCTCACAAAAATCCCCATTTCCTCTACACTAAGGGAGTCTTCATTGGAGTCATTATCCTCTTGAACAAAAGAGGTTACCTTGGACGAAGAGGCCTTTAAAGCGATGTACTTCTTCTCATTCTTCTTTACACTATATATCCTCACTAACTTTTGACATTGCGATTTCATGCTCATGTTCCTTAAGCTTTCCAAATAAGGTGGTAGTTCCTAGAGTGTTGAGATTTTGAGACTCCTTGACGGAGGTTACCTTTGCTAGCAATTCCTTACTCATGTTGTTGAGTGCGTGTATTAATATTTGGTTGTTTGACATCTTAGGTACTCTCATAGAGAGTTGCTAAAGCTTCCCACATTGTGTTATCCATTTTACAATTTGAAACCGAGTGATACTCATTTATGCCTAGGGCAGAGACGAGTATGTTACTCACTTTCAAATCTTATTGGATTTTCTTTTTGTCATCGGCTTTCCAATACGCCTTAGGCTTATTTTTCATGACACCGTCAACATCTATTTGCGGTTGAATCGTCTGTTGGCGACGACATCCCAAAGATACATGTTAACTGATTGGATATGCACGCACAATCATTCTTTCCAATATTCGTAATTTTCACTATAAAAAATGGGAGCTTTATTATATGCCCGTTTAGGATCCTTGTTTGTAATATCAACTCTATCGGTGATTAAATTGTGACAGATAAACCATGCTCCTGATGCCACTTGTTGGCCGATATGACGAGAAAAATAATAAGCTAGAGAGGGTAAACAGTTGCCCCCTTTCTCAAAAGGGTGTTTTGAAAAAGCGTTTAAATAAATTGAATTTAACTATTGGAATTAATGAAATCGATACAAAGAAACAAAAGACACAAAGATAATAACACTGTTAAACTTTGAACGAGAAATTGACACTCAAATTGATGTTGACTTAAAAATTATTGATACATAATATAATCCACAAAACCAACAACAATGTCAACCCAAACCTAAACTTATGAAATACATCACTATCACAAGAAACAAGCACTACGCCAATTTTGACATTTAATAGCGCTTAATTAATAGCACTTTTAAGGAGAGTGCTATTAAAAAACGGACTCTGATACCTATAATAGCAATTTCGTTGCGGGTGTTATTATTATTGGACATATACAATACCACTTTCTATAAATGTGCTAATAAAGCGTACTTAAAAAAATAAAAAAAAATAAAGGAAGTGAATGATAGCACTTTTCATAGGAACGCTAATATAGAGGAAAACTACTTGTTATCGTTTTATAAGAAAGTGCTATCTTAGCACCGATAAAAAAAACTATATCTCTCAACAAAAAAAAATACAAAAAGTTCAAAAACAAAAACGCAGTTTTTTCATTCCTCGCGCTAAGATGTTTTCGTTTCCCTCTCTTCTCACCTCATCGATCCCTCTCACAGACGCATAACCCCACTTCAAATTCAGAACCGTTCCTCTCACAATCTCTCTTCTTCCTCGTAGAACCTGTCTTCACCATCAAACCTCTCTCACAAACTCATCTCCGTCCTCATCGATCAAGCACCGACCTTTCACACCATTAAATCCCCTCTTCATCATCACCCCTTCAAATCCAAAATTCCCAGAAATCCAAGACGAGCGAAACCATCATCTCATCTTCTCACATCTGAAACCTTCACACTCATTCCTTCATCGAACTCATATCTGTAAGTTTTTACTTTTTCCCTTTGTTTTGATTTTGAAAATTTTATTATCATTTTGTTTGATATATTGTCGTTTGTGATTTTTGTAGATTTAGTTTGATTTGATCATGGTGGGTTTGAAGGTATTGAACTTTTTGTCAGATTTTATCTAATCAGGTATCACTTCGTTTGTATTTTTCTCAGTGTAAACATGTTTAAATGTTTTACAGTATAGACCTTGAATTGTGTTGGGTGTTTCTTTTGATCAATTCATTTGGGGTTGTTGGTGGTTTGATTTGGATATTTGTTTGTGTAATTTTGTAATTTGGACAGTTTCTTTATGTTTTCTGCCATCAATTGTGTACATTATTACCCTTGTAAATCAATTTTAAGTTCTAAACACATCAAAACTAGTTAGTCCCTACCTTAATTGTAGTTGTAATTTGCACGTCATTCTTCGTCGAAACTATTTGAAAGATAGGCACTCTTTCTGGTATTGTTATTTTGGGATGTCAATTTTGATTTTGTGATTTGAACAAAGGAACCTATTCTGATTTGGTTATGTGATATGATTGTGTTTGAAAAAATGGTTCTATTAGACGTGGGACTAGGTTTGTTGTGAACTGTGTTTCGTCTTGCAATTGGCTGGTGTTGTGTTTTCTAGTCATTTCGGTTTAGAGCCTGTTCAGTCCGCTTTATGTCGGTGTTTCTGTTTCTACGGGAGGTATTTGCGTGTCACCGTGTTCAGGTGGGCTTGCTCAGCCAAGGTAGAGGTGTTATTTGCCTCAATTGTTGGACTGTTTTAGTGTCTTTAGTCTCTTTAGAAGCCTTCATGTCCATATGGCATTATCAACCACCATTTTAGATGGCATTTCAAAACCAGTTCCAAGGTATTTCAACTAAAAAGCATTATAGCATAATGAAAATGATTTTGATTTTGGCAATGACATGTCGACACCGATATTAATTTCGTCTGTCTTCTTGTTTTATGATTGTGATACGAGGCATTGCTTTTTACGTGTTGATTTGATTTATTGGTAAAAATTGTATGCATGTTCTTCGTTAAACTTGTTTTAATTTTATATAGATTTTGAAATTAAATATTGTTGCATGCACCGAAAGGGTATAGAGAAAGCTTGTTAATTTCATTAGGTATGTGGTTGAATCCATATTTCTTTTAGTCTAATTTGATATGGATTCAACCACATATCTAATTAAATATTGTTGAGGCCAGCTGGAATTTAATTTTGATGTGTTGAATTATAAAAAGTATGTCATTTTTTATGTGTTTAATTAGAAGAAAGTGAGCAGTTCCATTATGAATATGTATCTTAAAATGCATTTTTGTGTACCGTGAAATTGATGAAATATTTATATATATTTGAATATGATTTGATCATGTGATTCATAATTATTCGTTTTGTTGTTATTTTCTCAACTGTTCATGTAGAATTCCTTTGAAATGACTAGATTTTTTTAGAGATTTGTAAGATTTAAAATTTTCAAGAATGTATTTATACTCATGGAAGCATATGTATATACTCTGATATTTGTTCTATTCCTTGAATTAATCTTGTCAAGACATTCTTTGATCATATTATGTATGTCTATTGGCTAGTGAAGATTTAAATACCAATCATGCCTGTGAGACACCATTGCATGATCATCATTTGCTTTACATCTGACATTTGGGTGGGTTTTATCTCCCTCTTAAGAATTGTTTGTTCCTTTATATTCATTAATTTTTCAGATTCTACAATACCTCAACTTGATGATACTCTTACTTACATTTTCACATTTCTAAACATGCATTAAATTGTTGTTGTTCAACTCATTCAATTAAAAATAAAACGTGTACTTTGAATTTTCTAAACTTCAATATATGATATATTGTCTAATTCAAGTTAATTTGTTTGGACATGCCTAATACTTGGTACTAATTGCAACTCTTGTATATAAAGGTCAGAAAAGTATTGAGATCTACCAATGCTATATTGGCTAGAAGGTGTAAGTCCCTTCTCAACCTTTGAAATCTACCAATGCAATATTGGCTAGAAGGTGTAAGTCCCTTCTCAACCATTATCTCATAGTTTAATTTATTTTGAAATTGAAATAAACTTTTCAGTCTATAAATTGGTATTAGAGAAGAGTGAGTATGAGTTTGTTGTATTCTACATGGATATGGTATATAGTTTATTATTGGTTGATTTGGAAACAAATATGTAACGAAAGCAAATCGCAGCTATAGTGAAGAGCCAACTATGAAGACAAGTGGTAGAGTGAATAAGAAGATACATTAGGAATCAAAGTTGTATCCCTCTTTCTAGGTATGAAAACACATCATGAAGGCCAAGTATGTGTTTGTATCATTACAATTGTGTGATAAATAGATAGATAAGATTCAGGTCTTAAATTGCAGTTAAAAATCAAATTTATTTTTAATCCTTGATGTTTGAAGTATATTAAATCATGGATGCAGGTGTGGAAGTGCATGGATCCTTGCAGATAAGGAGCATAGCATTTAAATGAATTAACTATTTGATTGAAAAAGGCAGCAAAGGAGCTTGGCATTTAAAGGAATGAGATGATAATGTACTGATATGTTATTTAATTAATAGTCTTACTCATTCTAAAAAATGATTCTTGATGCATAGATGAACTAATGATATAGTAATTAATTTTGTATTACTTAAATTATGTAATTGGTTATTTTAGTTGTTGTGATGAATGTACTTTAGCTTTGATTTATTGATTATTGGTATATGACTTTGTATTGGTGTGACAGATGAAGGAATGTACTTCATGCTTTCATGAAATTGCAAGCTTTCTACCTAGCCTTCACCATGTAATGGTAGGTCATAATCATCATGTTGATGGCTACATGACTGTTAATCTGTTATAGTCCTATGCACTATGCATTTATTTACACAAATATAGTTTTCTTTTCTTTATCTGTTAAAAAATTATCCATTGCACACTCTTGATCCCTTCAAAATACAAGTCATTGAGTTTTGTGTGTGTGTGTGTTACTAGACAGGGAAACCTTATCAATTTATTACATGAAGGTAAACAACACATAATTTTATTTTGTACGTACATGAAGTTCTAGCGCAAGTCATTCAAGAAGCAGGTTGTACAAAGGAGTTTTTCTTAGTCTTATCTAACTTCATGAAGGTAATGAAAACATGTTATATCCAACATGACTTTTTGCACTATGATACTTAGCATTTGTATACATTTAAATGAATTTTGCCATTCATTAGTATCACTGACTCATCGTGACATTGATCCCTTTATATAATAGGCACTTCATGGGAGAAGCCTTCGGTTCAATGAGCTTTGGAGAAGGAGTTAGATATTACAGAGTACAAAATAGTTTTATACTTCACTTTCATATTTTGTATAATGAAAAATTCTTTATTACAAATTATCAACTTATATATGTACTTTTGAGGTGTATTTAAGTTATATACTTTTTACAAACGAGTTGTATTTTAGTTGTAAGGTTCTTTCATAATGAATGACTCATAATATATATTTTTTATGAAATCCCTTTTTAAGATTTGCAACAAAAAAATGATATATATACATATACATATATATGTATATTTTTTTTTAATAAAATTAGGTCTTATAATAGCATTTGTTTATTAAAAAAAAGCATTAAAGGCAATATCTATATTAGCACTCTTTGAAAAAGTGCTACTAAATCCCATTAAAACACACTGTATAAGTAGCACCAAAGTAGGATACGTTAGCACTTTCAGGGAAAGTGTTATCAAAGGCATGGCGTTTAATAGCATTTTAAAAGTGATATTGTAGGTGGAATACTTACAATAGCGGGGGCTTTAATAGCACTTTTAAATGCTATTAAAGTCTAAAAACAGTGCTATTAAATACCTTTTTTGGCATAGTGAAGGTTATTTGATATATGTTGAATTAATCAAAGGGATAATGTCAACAATGTGTTGTGATTGAACTATCAACTAGGTTTTCGATATGATTTTCATGTAATTCAATCACTAAGTGATTGTGCTAATTGGAAAGTGCACCAAATTGTAAACAAGTAATAAAGTACTAAGTTATCGTATCCCAATGGATTGTCATTCAACTTAGTAATTAGTGGAATTTATTAGAAGTCAAAACAATACAAGAGATAAAGTGGTTACATGTTTTTAATTATCCTTCCCAAAGAGAGATTAGGTTGGTTTGATTCACATGTTTGATGGCGATCAGGGTATCCTTGAATACCCTATTTTTTCTTTGTTGGAATTAATGCGGTTAATTATTAGTTTATGACTTGTATTTGATTCAAAAGAGTAGAATATGACCCCGTGATATAATAGTGGGAAGTTTTAATTTTTGTTGTCGCAATTTAACCAATTATAATTGCAGCGTCCCCTAAAGATGAGTCAAAACCCTAACAATCATACTTAGATTCAATTAAAAGAGATTAATTTAGAAAATAATATATTTACTATTTTCTTTTTCTATCTGAGGTAGAATTGTCAGTCATATACTTCCACCTGGAGATCATGTCAATCGTTGGTTGAAAAGCATTAGAAACGGACATATACAAATTGAATCTGACGCTTGAATCATAAACTGAAACAAAAAACTTTATTAATTGAATCCAAAAAATAATAAGCGATTCATCTTGGAACCCTAATAAAGAGAAGTTTAGTTGCATAAGGCAACTGACATCATTACAAAACAATAGACAACATACCCTAGGTAGAACAAAAGAAGGAGAAAAAATCATTTGCCTTTAAGCTTTGATGCTTGAACCTTGTTTTGTACTACTAACTCTTTGAATGAATAAAAGTGCGTTCAAGGGTCTCTATTTATACTGTATCATTACTAGGGATTAATAGATGAAAACTGGATTTTTTCCACTCATTCCATTTTGGAAAAAAGAAAAACAACATTAATTTCTGGTCGCAGGGGCACATGGCCCATGCACAGGGGTGCATGAGGCAATAGCTCATGTGCTAATTTTGCAGTCTTTATCCCTTTTTCGAGCGTTCATCCATCCTTAAATTCCTTGAAACTTAGGATGAGTTTTCTCCAACTTGTATTGTCTTTAAAAACCTTTTAAGAACCATTGATTTTCCTTCTTCATATCCATGATCCTTCATGTGATGTCTTGTTCTTCCGATTTATATGATTTCTCACTAAAAAGACTCAAAAATCCTATGGAGTTGTATTATTTATGATAAAAATGAATTACAATGACTCGAAGAAAACATTACAAAATGTTCCTCAAACCATTGACAAGCCTCCTCTGAATGGCCTCTTATTTGCTTTGAAATGCAAAACAAAAAAAACTAAAAACATAGCCTAAAATATCATATGATTCACTTTGTCACTAAGCATATGAATCAATTAACATGTATCAAATATATACCAAGAAATAAATAGAGAAAATGATAAGAGAACACCAGATTTAGAGGTTCCCACAATCATCCTCGCGATGGGGTATACCCTCTCTTCATAGGAGAAAATGTCTCTTCAATAGACTACCAATAGTATGCTGGAAATGTTTACAAGAGTTAATTATAAAGGTTCCTTGACTTTAGGAATCAACTAGATCACATATCTTCTACTCTAAGTAATCAGTCCAAAGCCTCCAATTTTCAAGCCTCCTTAAAATTGCATAATCCCAAGGTTTTTGAACATCAAGCTTGCATGTAATCCTGCGATATTATTACCTTATAAATCTTTTTTTGCTATTACCTTGTTTTGATCCCCTTGAACCTTGCATGTTTGTTAAACAACCCTGGTAATTACCTTGAGAGGGGCAAAATACGTCCTTTTTCTTTGATGCTCCAGCAAGATCCTTGAATGAAACCAAACCAACAATTATCATATAGATAAAACACCTGAGAAAGTTTTTGTAATTTGATTCAATGAGTTCTAGAATAAGTGGAGACAATTATATATATATATATATATA
>Ga0228710_1001807_pt1 | contig 32898 bp, 19 predicted proteins | sample MedpolnodulmetaG_FD_177995 | JGI IMG/M metagenome (GOLD analysis project Ga0228710, IMG submission 177995) | Root nodule microbial communities from Medicago polymorpha collected in Santa Monica, California, United States - pink nodules | ecosystem: Host-associated > Plants > Roots > Nodule... | reverse complement strand
AGGGGGGGGGGGGATATATAACAACAAATATTATCAGGGCTTAAAACTATGTACATGTTGGGTCCCTTAGTGCAATTTGCTATATAAATCCCCTATAAAACAACTTTTGCTATACAAAACCCCCGAAAAATTTGGACCTCTACAAACTTGGGCCCTAGGCCGTCGCACCTCAGGCCTATGGACATGGTTGTGGCAGCCCTGGCACCTCTCCTTCTTTTCTTTTCTTCTCACCAATGGCTTCATTTTTTGTCTAAGCTTGGGGAAAATGGAAAGGACCAAGTTAGAAGAAATGTTTTAAAGAAAAATGATTTAGTTGTGTATGCTTTATAAATTAATGAACTTGTAGGTATCATCCACATGTCTCTAGAAAATTGAAAAAGAAATACAATTACAAAACCAATCATGCCACATCAATAATTTTGTATAGTCCAGTGACACCAAGGTCCAAATTATTATATATATTTTTTAAATTACAAGGTTGAATCTAATTTTTTTTACAACATGTAAATCAGAACTTTCTCAAATGGCATGACAAAAGTGCATATAATACTAAAAAAAAGGGTTTTGTCCAATGTCTACAAATAATAAGTTTTGGATTTTTGATTCAAAAAATAAAATAAAATAAAAAAAATACAAAACTTATTATTTGTACACATCATATCATATCTGATCTAATGTTATGAATTTTTGATTCATTGTTGAAACATAATTGTGTATGATGCAAGATTTGTCTCACTAAAATTGTGTATGATATAAGATTGAAAAATAAAACTAAAAGAGCCTGCTTGGATTGACATATTTGAAGTTATCTATCGACATAAATTTTGTGTAACTATTTGGAAAAATGAAAACAACTTGGAACAATTTTCACAAATTTCATTCGACTTAGGGCCCGTTTGTTACAGATTAAAATAAAAGTGACTTTGACGTAAAATAATTTAGAGATTATTTTTTATAGATTTTGGGCCCATTTGTTACAGATTAAAAAAAAGTGATTTTGATATAAAATAATAGAGATTATATTTTAGAGATTATATGAAAAATCAGAATCTATTTTGCGTTTGTTTACTGTAATAAAAATCATTTTTTTAAACAAATAATCTAGTTTGTTTGGATACAACTATATAAAAGAGATTTTTTGTTACAAAATTAGTTCAATCTTTTAAATTATATTTTCTCTGTCCTCTAAAAAGAAATCTATTTTATTTTAAGATGTTCCCAAGTTGTTTTTAGATTATTTTTAGATTCTGATTTTTTTTTCAAATCTGTAACAAACGGATACAATACTCTTAAAAGTGATTATTCTTTTCTTAAAAAAGCTATAACAAACGAGCTCTTTATGAAAAATCAGAATCTTCCCTCAAAAAAAAATAAAATGAAAAATCAGAATCTATTTTGCGTTTGTTTACTTTAATAAAAATCACTTTTTTTTTAAAGTTTGTTTGGATACAGTTATATAAAAGCGATTTTTTTTTACAAAATTAGTTCAATCTTTTGATCCATATTTTCTCTCTCCTCCATTTTTTTTTGAGAAGCTGCTCTTAACAGCTTCTCATTTGAAGCTGTTTTTAGATTTTTTTTTATTCTGATTTCTTTAAAAAGTTGTAACAAACGAATGCAATATTCTTAAAAGTGATTATTCTCTTAAAAAAAAGTGATTTTTTTCTTAAAAAAAGCTATAACAAACAAGTTCTTAATTTCATAAATTCTTCGACACAACTTATAACATATACAAAATCAATTTGACTTTATTTTACCATTTTCAATAAAAATAACTTATGTAAACTCATGCGCATGTGCTTATTATGATAAACGCCTGTACCATAAGCTGCCAATAAGTCGTTTATCCAAATAAATCCTTACACTAATCTTTTTTATAGTTCAAAGATTAAGAATCAAAAGAGCATGAGGAGTAACCATAAATGAATGGTTAATTGATTTAAAATTTAAACTTAGGAAAAAGAAATGACAAATCTTGGTGTCTTTCTCTCTATTTAATAATCTACTAGTACAAAACACAAACCCTACCGTTAGTTTCATTTCATTCATTCATACATCAATCAAATCAACATCCAATAGAGCAGTATAGTCTCCACTGCCTCTTTCTCTTCTCCGTCGATCACTTCCTCCTAAACGATGTCGTATCGTCCAAACGCAAACTCAAGGACCGAGGTCCGTCGCAACCGATACAAGGTCGCCGTCGATGCCGAAGAAGGCCGCCGTCGCCGTGAAGACACCATGGTTGAGATCCGTAAGAATCGTCGTGAAGAGAGTTTACTCAAAAAGAGACGCGAAGGTCTTCAACCTCAGCAGATTCCTTCCGCTCTTCACTCTAACGTCGTTGAGAAGAAGGTTATTTTTTCAATTCATCGATTAACTTTCTTATTGTTCCTAAATCACTCTGATCAAAGCTTTATTAATCGTAATCTGATTGCTTAATTGTTTAATTTGAATTAGTTTGCTTAATTTGTTGTTAATTTTTTTAGATTTATGCGAATTAGGTCAGGGTTAAATTTTTTCTGAATTGTAGTTGCGTTTTCTATGTTGTCGTTGCAGTTGGAACATTTGCCAACTATGGTTGCTGGTGTGTGGAGTGATGATAATAACTTGCAGCTTGAATCAACGACTCAGTTTCGAAAACTGCTATCAATTGGTTCGGAATTAGATTAGATTAGTTACTCTAATTTACTGTTTAGTGTTTTTTAATTAATGAAGTCATCAATCTAGGCATGTTTGATTGACTTTGATTTTTGCGTGGCAGAACGTACTCCACCGATTGAGGAGGTTATACAGACTGGTGTTGTTTCTCGTTTTGTTGAGTTTCTGATGAGGGAAGACTTTCCACAGTTGCAGGTTTGTTGTTTTGTTCGTTTTATTTCCGTGTATTTAAGTAATGATTAGTAATTAATGTTTTGTTGTTGCTGATCTCTCCCGTACTAGATACGTACAATGGTACATTTACACATATGGTGCTTGTCGGAACTCTATTTTTTCTCAATATTCGGCCGCCAGGGAACTTTATGGTTTTTTCATATATAAATAGAAATACAAATACATAATATGATTATTATTATTTGTGTATTTGAGTTTCTTTATTGTTGTGACCAAACCTAGTTTTTGAATTTTCAACTTTTATTGTGATGTTTTGTTGTGAATTGAACAATATAACTCTTTTCGTGTTATTACATATATATAAATCTCAAAAGTTTTATTATTGACGTACCCATACCCTGAACTTTGTAAAATTCATGTACCCACCGTACCTATGCATCCATGTTGCTGATACATGGCCTTAACATCATGTATTGTGTGTTGCAGTTTGAGGCAGCTTGGGCTTTGACAAACATAGCTTCTGGAACATCTGAAAACACTAAGGTGGTAATTGACCATGGGGCTGTCCCAATTTTTGTGAAGCTCCTTGCTTCTTCCAGCGACGATGTCCGTGAACAGGTATATTTGACATGTCTTAACATACCTTCATCTGCCTTTAAAATGCAGAAACTTTGGGAAACTAAGAAGAAGAAGATTATTATTATTTTCTAAATATTGGGTCCTAACCTCTTTTGTGTGTGTATGAAATTGTAGTTGCACCCATGATATCTTTTCTTGAAAACTAAACATTTCTCCTGTGTGATTTTTGTTTTGCAGGCTGTGTGGGCATTAGGAAATGTTGCTGGAGATTCTCCCAGATGTCGTGATCTTGTTCTCGGTCATGGGGCTTTGGTTCCTCTTTTGGCACAATTGAATGAGCATGCCAAGCTTTCTATGCTGAGAAATGCTACCTGGACACTTTCAAACTTCTGCAGGGGAAAGCCACAGCCTCCTTTTGATCAGGTATAAAAATATGCGTTGCTTATTCTCTATGAATCGAATAACTTAGTCCTGTCGCATTTTTCTTAACTGTTGCCTTTCTGTATGGTAATGCACTCCTCTGACAAGGTAAAATATTACTTGAGCTGCAGTAGTCATTGTTTAAGTTTACCTGCTGTAACAATCAGATGAAATAGAAGGGGGGGTTATGTTACTCAGTTATTTTTATATTTTTTCTTATCGAGTCAAAAGAGTATGGTTACTTACCCTATTGATTAGAGTATTACATTATACAGAATACTTCTGATCTTATGGATGACATTGTTTGGCTTTTTCATCTGTACTCTCTTTCATGCATTTCCATCATGAAATTGCGAAGTATGCGATTGGAGAGTAGCCACTACTACAGTTTTTTTTATTATCTGTTGGTTGTGTATGTGAACCTGAAGGGTTGGTTTTCCATCTGCTCAATATTTGATTTACTGCTTGAGTTGTGTTAACTGCCATTATGTTCTATTTTTGGATCTTAAATTTTACTATTTTTTATAGGTTAAACCTGCACTTCCTGCTCTTGCCGGTCTTATTCATTCAAATGATGAAGAAGTCTTGACCGATGCCTGCTGGGCACTATCATATCTTTCTGACGGTACAAATGATAAAATTCAAGCTGTAATTGAAGCTGGTGTTTGTCCCCGACTTGTTGAGCTTCTATTGTGAGTACCTCACATCTCAAATTTGGCTGTTCAAGAATGCATGTGCCACTGTAGCTTTTTTTTATTATTTTTATTTTTTTTATAATTCTGAATGTTCTACTCTTGTTCAGGCACCCATCTCCTTCAGTGCTAATTCCTGCTCTTCGTACTGTTGGAAACATTGTCACTGGAGATGATTTGCAAACTCAGGTATTGACCCCAGGGGCATCTCATGTTGTTGTTTTCTTATGCACAACAAGTTACTTTGCCTTTCTGTCTCAGTGATTTTCTTGTGGTTTTATTTGTTACGAACATCATGTTCCTTTGCCTTTCTTTTTTTGTGGATAAAGGAAATACTGTTAGCAGGGGTTACAAGGTTATGGGTTGGTTTGGGGGGAGAAACATAAGGCTTACAAAATGTGATAGGGAGGTAATGGGTTCAACTCCCACTTACAGATCACACTCAACCCCCACTAACAGAGCACACTAACTACTAACATTAGGCTTAGAGTAACCCACTTGGGTTGGCCTGGTGGTATTAGCTTGGGATCTGGGAGTATGCTCCTCCTCAAGGTTTCAAGTTCGATTCCCCCAGTGCCATTTTGGGTGGGCTAATTTAGCTTCTTCAAAAATAAAAATAAAAATAAGGCTTAGAGTGATAGGGAGGTCATGGGTTCAACTCACACTTACAGAGCACGCTCAATCCCCACTAACATTTGCCGTTAAAAAAAACTGATGGCATGACTTATTATTTGCAACCTCTTATATTTTCTTTTTGTTTTAAACTTGAATAGTCCTTCAGATATAATAAACGTTTCCATTTTTCTTTTCACTATTGGAGTTTTATGCTTGTTGATTGCATTGTTACCTTCTGTTGATGTTATGCATCTTTCATTTTTTGTCCATCTGTTATGTTACAATAATCATTTTATCGTTTGCTTATTAGATTACGAAGGTTTTGTTGTTGTCGTTACACCTATTTCAATGTAATTGCTTGAGTCATATGCCAAACCTTTCTTTAAATTTGGTTGAGGTTATTCAAATACTGATTTTTTTTCCTGGATTGTGAAATCACCAGCTCTATTTCTTTTCTGAATATTTTTTGGTCACGTGTTACCTCAACAAGTTTCTGCTTTGATCTTATCATTTATACTACGGAAATGATGCATTTCAGTGTCGAAGCATGCTTTTCATAATTTATAGTTTATTTGTTGGTTTTAACCTGGTGCCTTGCCCCATAGGTTATCATCAATCATCAGGCTCTTCCTTGTCTATACAATCTGTTGACCAATAATTATAAGAAAAGCATCAAGAAGGAAGCTTGCTGGACCATATCAAACATTACAGCTGGGAATAAACAGCAGATTCAGGTACAGTTGAACTGCATGATAATTAGAATTTGATATTGTTCAAGTTCTGATTGCAGTGAACACTTCCTCAATTCTTATATCCTAATTTCCTAATATTTAACAGGCTGTGATCGAGGCCAATATATTTGGTCCTCTGGTGAGTCTACTTCAAAATGCTGAGTTTGATATCAAGAAAGAGGCTGCTTGGGCCATTTCTAATGCTACATCTGGTGGATCTCACGAACAAATCAAGTATGAGAGATGCATTTTCAATATTCCCCTGGAGGGTTATTAATATTATGGCGTCGTTATTTATTTTTGCTAAATATTAATTATTCTCCATGGTTGACAGGTACCTAGTAAGTCAAGGGTGTATTAAGCCCTTGTGTGATCTTCTTATCTGTCCTGATCCTAGGATTGTGACAGTTTGTCTGGAAGGCCTTGAAAACATCTTGAAGGTTGGAGAAGCGGATAAAAATATAGGCAATAATGGTGATGTGAATCTATATGCCCAGATGATTGATGATGCTGAGGGCTTGGAGAAAATTGAGAACCTCCAGAGTCATGACAACACAGAGATTTATGAAAAGGCTGTGAAGATTCTTGAGACATATTGGTTGGAGGAAGAAGATGAGACCATGCCTCCAGGCGATGCTTCTCAATCAGGATTCAACTTCGGTAGCGCCGAGGTTCCTTCTGTGCCTTCGGGTGGATTTAACTTCAATCAGTAGATGTTCATGCTTCAATGGGGCCGTGTCTTATATTTAGCCTTTTCTGGTTCGTCTGCAAATTTCTGTATGGAATTATTCTATTATCTTAGTAATTTCCATGTTTACGTTTTCTTCTTGTGTTTTAACTTTATCAAGAATTTTGCAGGAGTTTTGTCTGGTCTATCATTAAAGTCCTCCCGTATGATGGGACAAGCTGGGGTCGAATCAATGTGTCGTTTCTGTGTCCAACAAGGTCCAACATTGGTAAATAGAGCGTTGCTGGATTGGCTTGGGCAATGCCTGGTTTTTCATATCTCATGGTGACAGATGTGTGGTGGCTTGATTTTTTGGTCACCGTAGACAATACTAGACTTCTCTCTGTGAAGTGATAATACATAAAATGAATGTTCAGTATCATATGATTTTTTCTTGGTTATATGTAATAGTTTGGAGTCAGTGAGCGAGTCACTTAAGTTTTAGCTACGATTGTGGGTCTATTTGGCAAAATGCCAGATGCTCGTTGGAGTTTTTACCCATCGGTACCTATGAATTTTTTTGGTTGATGAAAGTTTACCCTAGAGTTCAGTTATTCATTATGTTATCCATATATCCAGTTGTCCTTATTTTTGTCGATGAAAGTTTGTTTTGCAATGTCTTAAACAAATAGTGTGAGTGCAATTATTTTGTATTATATAAAGTTTCACGCAGGGCTATTATTTCTATTTGTTCCAGGTTCTCTATGATATGCATTCATTTAACTTTCTCATAAATCCTTTACTCATTTAACTTTCTCATAAATCCTCCACTCATTTTAATATTCTTAAATCCTTGTTTTACTTATGCATTGTGCATTTTATTCCTATCAATTTTGTGCAAATTATTGCAAATGTAAGAGCTCTCGGTTTGTGTTAAATGTTGGGAACCCCCAATCGCATATTGGAAAGAATAGGGATCTTCTTCATTTCTTATGTTGCACATTTTGCACCATTTTTTCTTGCAAAAAACAACTAATATTTCAAAAGATGGAATTCAATTCCTTGAGAAATAGAGATGATTTCTAACAGATGACGTTTTAATGTTTGTTTAAAAATAACTTCATTCCAAATACATTTTTGTGTAACAGCTAGTTTTCCGTAAAAAAAAGAAGTCTAGAACTAGTCTCTGTTTAAAAAGTGCACGGCCTATGGACATGGCAGTCATTGGCTTGTTTTCTTTTTCCTTTCATTTTCCCTCCCGTCATAGTGGAATATTGGGAATCATATGCGTGAACCATACAAATGTGTGATTGTCAGGGTGGTAATTAACCGAAGCATGATCAATTCTTAAACTCTTACTTGCATGGCCTCAATTATAAGCAAAAATTTATTTTTTAGATTCATTTAATAACTAATATATTTGGTCTGTATTGTAGACCAAATATATAAATGAATCTAAAAAGTGAATTTTTGCTTATAATTGAAACTACAAAGAGTATTTGAATGAGTGTTTGGATACCTTCACTATCTTAATACCATGTAATTTGAGTGTATGAATGAGTGTCTATGCAATAGTTTCCTAATATCATTATGTGGTTAGTTTATGTAGTTGATTCAATTCATCCGGTAGTTAGAGGGATTGTGTGGCTAGACTGGTTTGAGTTATGACAAAAAGTTTTTTTTTTGTTTGAACAAATAAAAATGAATTATATTAACCCAGAAAAAAATGATCATCTTAACACAAGGTGTATCAAGGAAACCACAATAACGTACAAACAGTTAATCAGTCAAAGATAATAAAGAGTTAAATATATTGCAATTCAAAAAAAAAAAATCACCCGGTGGTAGCTGCAAGGCCAATACAAGAATGAACAATGCTTAAGACCCTTGTTTTATTGATATTTCTCTTGTTTAAAGGTAAGAAAACGTGCGTATATAAACGTAACCAACCAGCTAGTACCTTCTTGTTTAAAAATTAATGCGATGTTTTGAAGGGGTTGCTCGTATATATGGTCGTTTAATTACGAGAACCGGTTGAAGTCTGCTTATGAATTTTTTTTGCCAAAAATAATTTTTTTTTTGCTTTCATTGAGAGTTGAACTCAAGACCTCCCGCTTACTAAACGGGTGCTCTAACCAACTGAGCTATGAAAGCCTGTTGGACGATCTGTGATATTTTATCTTGTAATTCGTAACTACTTATTTAAGAAATAGATTTCATTAATTTACCTACCTGCAAAATAGACAAACAAATATGGGTCAAATCTTGTATTAATGCTGGATTAGTATGGTTTTATCTGTTTTAGGTTTTCTTAAACGTAATTAGACATTGGGGAAATTAGAAATCATTTGGTTTTATTCAACACCAATGGATGCCTATATAGTCAATATATAATCCAAGAGTTCCAGGAATCGAATCAAGATTTTCCTGAATAACTTGTCACGTGATGAGTTCATTAACCATCTGAGCCAAATTGATTGGTTAATCAGTTGTATAGTTATACTTACTTATGTTTAATTTGTAACGTAACACATTATACAAACGTGTGTATGCTGTAAAAATGTTATAACATTGTACAATCCTTCTAATTAGAAAAAAAAAAATGCTGTAAAATGGGGCTGAATGAGAATGTGGAAAATAGGTTGCTTATGGCATGCATGAATTCTGTAAGGCGCGCTTATAAGGTATGTTGCTCGACCAAAAAGAAAAATAAGGAAGGTTGCTTCTGGCACGCAGGAATTGCATGATACATTCCTTCCAAAGTTTCACTGCTTGCTTGACGACTATTTCAAAATAAACTTGCTACAAATGACTATTTGATCAAGAGAAGAGTACTTAATCAAAACATGACTCTTTTGTTGGTGGTTACAACACAGAGGAATCAGCGACTCATCTTTTTCTTTGAGTGTCTGGTGTTTACTACTGTATGTACGCAAGTTTTGGTGTAACTCCATCGTACATAATGATGAGGCTGAACACATGATCAATATGTGAGATTGATTGATGGATGGAGAGTTGTTGAACATAGTGTGGTGTGGTTCGCTTGTATTTGAGGCGAGAAATGGAAGGACATTCGGTGACAATGAAGTGAGGCTGAAAAATTTAGTGGAAGACGCAAAAACTTATCATGGAATTGGTTGAAAACTAAAGCGAACAGTCTCAACTATACTATTTCTCAATGGTGTCTGTACTCGCATGAATGCTAGGACTGATTTAAAAAACTTTAAGGAAACAATATTTGTGATACTGTTGCATCATTCTGGTAAGTTCTAAATGAGGAGTAGCAGAGGATTGAGCGTTGTTCATATATTATGTTGGCTATGTGGGGTGAATGGATTTATGGAGTTATGCAGTATATATATTATGTTGAAGGTTGGTGCATATCCCTCTTCTATTATTCACGTTATGAACATGTTGATTAATTAATTTTGGCAATGTGTATTGAAGTGTCAAGGCTAGTTGATAAGTGACTAAAGGAGTTTATGTAACTTATATGCATTGGCAGCAAGCTATTTCATCATTTTTGGTGTGGGTTGTGCTTATGCTTTGACCATGTGGAGGTAGCAAGATTGGACCTGCATAATTTTGCAGGTTTGTAAGGTGATTTTTTTGAAGGGAGGTCATGCTTATTACTTGGAAGATTGGTTTACTTTGCTTTTGTTGGATATGAATGTGACTTGTGAGGTGTTAATCTTATTGTGTGTTTTTGCTTTATGGTATGCTTAACTTTGTTGTTAGCTCCTGATTATACAGCTATATTCTTGCAGTTAAAAAATAGCAGTTTTAGTTGGAAAAAAAGTAGTAGCAATTAGGAAGACAAGTTCTTAAAAATTAACTTCATTTACGTTGTTTATTTTATTTAATAAGTTGACTTACTTGATGTAAATAGTATGCAACTGATGATGATAATGTTACCCAATCATCCGCATTTACCAAACAAAAACCTACATTTTTATTATGAATTTTTTTTTTTATGCAAACAAAATTCTAATCCCCCCTAAATGCAATTGCTTGAGGGGGAAAAGAGATAAAAATGATAGGAAAAAAACACATGAAAAGGACTTCAACACCAAGTTCTACAGGCAAAGAATGTTAAGTACAGGTTCATAACTGCCCTCTTTACATTTTCCGGATTTATGTATAATTTCTACTGTACCACACCAATCTCTAAAGCTCTTTTTCTTCTAACACATCTACTCCGCGTTACCTCCTCTGTGGCGAAACAAAAAAATATTTCGAGAATTTATATTGCCTCGTAAGCCACTGTTGCCAAGCCATGTGCAGTGGTTATAGCTACTCCAAAACTCCATGTTCTTGTCTAAGACAGTCTGCTGTACTATGTTCGAGCAGGCAAGAGATGGTGTGTAAATGGAAATGTCACACCAATGAGAGGTGACCAATATTATAAAGAATATGATATGAAATATCACCACGGGTCACAAAATGATTTCCTTAATGATCAAGAGAACCAACATAACAAAGCACATGATAAGAAGCACTGACGCACACATTACCATGCCTCCCTTTTTCTGAGTTCTCTCTGCCTGCATGTCCCATAAACAAAATAATTACCATAGAGCAAAAGAGATAAAGAGAATGTTATAGAGGGGGCAAGAGGGAATCTGGAAACTAAATCTAACCAAAATAGTAGAAAATGAAGAGAAAAAGGACCTTCTGCAATTGTTTAAGGCCATCCTCAACTGTGGTTGCCACATTCTGAATGTTGTAGTCTATTCTATCAACAATGGTTCCCTGTATATAGAGAATGTCAATTTTCATAAGGGTGTGGAATTAAGAAAGTTGTTATCTCCTCACAGAAGGAGAGGATTTGCTGACCTGGTCTATGACTAGTACTGATAAATCCTTCATAATCTGAGCAAGCTCGTTAACAGATTCAACAACCTGTATAAGCAAACAACAAAAACGTTGTGAATCTATTGAGAAGACAACAGAGTTAAATTTGTTATTAATGACAGTGCATATGCAACTTTTGCTTACCTGTTGGATCTCTTTTTCTCTTTCAACTGTGAAAGCTTCACTTTTTTTTAGCTTGGCCATCTGATGCTCGTTAAATATCTAGATATAAATGATTTGGTAGTATCAATGATCAATAGTTAACATATTCAATATAATCAACTACGTCCAGTACATGGAATGATCATATTGCTAATAGATTTGTCAATTAATGCTCCAAACTTCCGGTGAATAAGTAGGTAATAAACGGGATAAGGATATAAAAATATTAGCCCACCACCCCCTTCTCAAGAAACACAAAGGTAAACAAAAGAAAAACTGACAAGCAATTAGAAATACCATATTGTCCAAGTCATCATCTTCATATTTAGATTTACTTCCATTCATGTTGATCTCTAGGTCAACCCCATCGTGACCCTGCATCATCATAAAAAGAAAATCCATATACTTAGTGGTATGTAACACGAGTGTTGAGATAGTCTCCCGGCAAGAGACAGAGAGCAAGGGAATAAGTAAGGCAAAGAGTACAATTTCCTTCAGTATAATATTCCTTAAAAGCAAAATGCCAAGTATACTTCACCACTTGTTCACTATTAGCTGATGATAGGGAAAACCAAGACTCGAGATCTCTTTCCCATACCAGGAAAAAAAAGTGACAAGTCATGAGAGAAGCAGCTTTCTACAGTACTCTAAATTAGAATTGAGGGTAAATTAAATTTGATGAGCAAAAGTGAAGTAAATTGATTTGAAAAAAGATAAATTATTTGTTATAAATAAACTGTGCCAGTAAACCCCTAAAAAATTGCAATTTTATTTTCTTTATTAATAAATGAAAAATAGTGGAACACAAAAAAGATTTTCCCTCACCTCTTTTTGCTGTCTGAGGCGCTTCAAATAAGTTGATTGTTTCTTGCGAAGATCTACAGAGAGGCTCTGAAGGTCAGTAGCAAGAGAACGCTGCATACAGTCCAACAGAATAAGAAAATGCTCAACAAGCTACAACTAATACCATTATAGATTCTTCCAACAACATATGGGTGCAGAAATCAAGGCATTTTGGAGATTATTTCAAAATCCATCAATTAAAATGAGTCGAAAAAGGAAGATAGATTACCTTAATTGTAAGTGAGAACATAAAACCATTTTTGTTTTGACATAGATTGTTCAAATATAAAGCAATCAACAAATGATCATGAGTAGTGATCATATATGCTTGCCCCAACCATGCAAATCAATGCAAGAGATTTGAAATAATTTAACAAAGCACAAAACTAATGGTTGACTTGAATAGAAGTAGGCAAATAATAAGTCACAGAAACTAGGACAGAGGTGGAGATTGAAGAGAACATGGAGTGGGAGAGCAACTCAGCAAAAGTTATATGTTCCTTTTCCTAATCCTCTCCTTGCGAAGTTCACTTTATAAGATCTCTGAGTTCTAAAATGTAACACACTTGAAGGCCAGAATAATGTCAACTAAATTTGGTATAGTTTACCGAGCAGCATTGAAAATAGGAAACACTACATTTGTTTCTGCAGATATGTGTTTTATACGTGGAGACCCTCAGAACAAATTATTTGGTGTTATTAGAGAATGAGTTGGTCCTTCCACTTTTGAGAAGTTTCTTCATGTTATCATCAAAGGACCGGGTACAGACAAGGAAGCCAAAATTTTGTAACATGATTATTTAACTGAAGCAAAATGTACGTGTCTTTAAGGATGTTTGCGTGCCCTTGGATATGTTTTGAGATGGAATTGCCTCTAAGGCTTCTCCCTGCACATCCTTAAGGAAATCTATAAACCCATTTGCCAAAGGATTTAAGGTCTGCTCATACCTCATAGACTCACTTATTTAAATGGAGAATCCGTGTTTCTGTTTTTAGTGTTTATGGATCTTTTTCCTTTTATATTTTCTTATTTGGAGTTCGTCTACCAACCTCCCCCACTCATTATAATTTCTCTCTTTTCTCTCATAAATACTATCTAGAAAAAAGAAATGATATACCATACCAGTGATACCATGGTAGAGTCACTCGTTTAGTTTGTGATGAGCCCACAAAGATTTTAACTTGATTAATCCTATGCATTCTTCTGAGCCAAAAACTAAAATGCATCTCCATTTATAAGTATTATGTGAAAGTTATGCAGTGATAGCTACCTGCACATTTTTCCTGACATTGGAATCCTCAGAAGGCCCTGCAGAAGCAAGTCTCCGCAGTCTCTTCTCTGATCTCTTTATCAAGTCAGTTACCTCGTGTGTTAGAGACTCAATAGCATGTTGGTCGTCCTTACCATCTCCAAACGACGGCATTAAGGCCTTCGCATGAGCCTTGGACAACTCTGCCATTTTTGCGCGTGCACGTTGCACATTTGCTGATATTTCTTCAGATACATCTACCCATGCTGGAGGCAGCCCCACAGTAATTGGATTTAAACCCTTACTGCATCCGCAAAAACAATTAATATCTTACAATTACTAAGTCTCATATAACCTGTAACATGCATACATGTGAAAACAAAAGACAAATAATTGAAATGTGCATAACAATTTCATAAACAAGTATCCAAGTTTCGAAGGGAAAAAAACCCTTTCCAAGGCAATTCTAATTCCCGAAAAATGATGAATAAAATAAAAAATCTTTACTAATAAATAATCATTATATTCATCTATTACTGGATGACTGTGATTCAACTTTGTTAATCAGTATGCACATTTAGTTAGGGTCTGTAACATGTCCTTGTGAGTTGGGTCTATAAACAGTAGATGATCTCTGTAATTCACTCATTCAATTCATTAGTTGAATCATTCCTCCATTCCTTTTGCTTTACTTTTACGGCATCAAATCTCCCTTTTGGGGCACTACTGCACGGCTCTGCTTCCAAAAATGCCAAGGAACAAATGTGTGGAGCTGGACCAGAAAGTGCAGCTTCTGAAATAAATGCTATATTTTCAACCGTGATGGACCTAACACGGATTTCAACCAGTCTTTCATCCTACTGAAAACCTATTATTAATTTTGATCTCGATTGATGAAGAGACCAATGGTTTCGAAGAATAAGCATAAGTTTCTAGATGATAGCATTCCAATTCTGACCAGGTTGATTCTTGCTTCAGTGTGTGGGAACGGTGTAATAACCTTGTCTGTTCTTGGATCTTAGGCTCAGTCACCACTTCAACCACTCAAAGTCTGCAGGAAGTGTGGAAGAATCTGAAGCGAAGATTTTCCCAATGGAGATATTGTCAGAATCGCTGACAAAGTTGGTAGCTCAGTTGCATTCGCTAGTGGCAGGCCGTGTGGAGTTTTATCTCTCCTTCTCTTCACTCTCTTGCTGCTTCTGTTAGTTTGCCTCTCCTGATCCTTTTCTTCTTCTCAGATTGCATTTTAAGGGCAGCCTAGTGCACTAAAGCTCTCGCATGCACATGGTCGGAGAAGGGGTCCCACCTTCTCCGATTGCATTTGACTTCATATTTTCTGAGAGAGGATATGGGTTTGATTCAAAGGTACCAGCCAAAAGCTGATAGCAGAAGGTGTAGATTCAGCAATGCCGTCAACAATGCAACCCAAATCTGCTCGTCATTGATGATTTCACACCTCTCATCTTACGTCGCCTAAATACAATTGTTTTGATGCAAAGTGTACACAATCTAATTATTTTGAATGGTAGTCTAGTCTCGTGGTATAAATGGGCAGATGGAGAGGTTTACAGTTTCTCGTGGTATAAATGCATATTCTAAATTAAAATTTGGTCCAATATGAGTTCATTTTTGAATTTACAAACTTCAAAACCAAATGTGATCACTCTTATAGTTCCTTTTTGTATTAATGAATCATTAAAAATAAAATAACATATGGATCTAAATTAAAATGAATGCATTTTAAGAATTTTGAATTGATCTACGATAACAACAAAGAAAAGAAAATACAGAGTGTATAAGATCTGTGAAAGAGTACCTTGAACCACCGGGATCATCGGTACTAAGCGGAGCGTAAGAGCGATTCGGATTAAGAAGCGAGGTGCTGACCAATTCGATTACCGGACCACCGGGAGAGGAGGTAGACGGCGGCGAAGATGACGACGGAGCACGAACACTTTTCAATGCATCTCTGTATTTTCGGAAAATCAAAGTGCGATTCCTCGTCGCCATTCAGATTCCGAGGATCTGAAACTGAAACACGAAGCGAATGTCGTTTTGATTCAGTTTAACTAACCGGAATGAAAGAGAAAGAGAAAGAGGAGGGGGGATTTTCGGAGTGACAGATCGTAGACTCACGTGACTTTTGTATGCTTCCGACATGTACTAATTTTAATTTTAATTTTTTAGTGGTGTTATTGAAATAAATATGTAGTATTTTCAAAATAAAATAAAAAGAAACTTTTGTATTCCTTCTTTTTGGGTGAAATATTATGTATTTTCCTTTTTATGAAAAGAAAATTAATCAATTCATTTTAAAGAATAAAGCATATATTTAGCTCATATTTTGTTGGTGGATGATTTATAAGTATATCAATTTATTTAGCTCCTTGCAAATATCATTTAATTAACAAATTGACTCAATTCCGCGTGTATTTACTTACTCGACTTTCCAGCCTGAACTTTTTTGGATGTTTCTTAACGATGACGTGTGAAGTCCTAAAAATAAAAAGAAAGATATAAATGAATGGAGGAAGAGATGCAATGGTTACTTTTACCCTTTGTTGTTGTTAGGGTGAAATAATTTCATTCTCATTCGCGATCACACCTTCTTCTTCTTTTTCTTCTTCCTTCTCTCTCACTCTCTCACTTCCTCATCATCACAATCCAAAACCCTAATCCTCTTTCAGATCACAATCATGGACGGTGATTCTTCTTGGTCTTCTCGTCTCTCTTCCGCTTCCAGACGTTATCAAGCCGCTCTTCAATCCCGATCAGGTTCCTTCTTCTTCTCTCCCCCCCGATTTCTTTCTCTTTTGCTCAATTCAATTTTCAATTTTTTTTTACCTTTAGATATAGATTCTAGCTCAGTTAGGGTAATTTTCGATTGTAAATGTTTTGATTTCATTTATATTCCAAAAATTAATCTAAAATTGAATTCATCCCGTGAAAAAATTGTTACTTAGGTGCTCGATTTTGATTGAAACCTGTTTTCACTTTTCAGCTTATGATTATTAATTTTATTTTTTAGGTTATTTTATGTGTTTTTGTTGTTTCTTCTAGGAAGAGAAATGAGAATTATATCGGCAATTGGGATTTGTTATGTATAGATTATTGAGATCTATCAGTGGAATTTAAATTGTTTGGCTTTACTTAAGACAAGATTTTTATCATTAATTATAAGATTTGTACCTTTTAGGCCTTTTGGAATAAACAGCTTAATTTGCAGCTTATGCTTGCTTACAGCTAAAGTTAAATTGTTTTTGTATAAGCTATAAGTTGTTTTCATAACCTATCTTAGAAAACTTATGAACATGTTTTAAGCTGTTTTTGTCACACAAAACTCATGTCAGTAGATAATAAGCTCAAATAAGCCAATCAAAACAGGCTTAATTCTTTGCCTCTTTACCCCCCATGTTTGTTTATTTGTAAGTATTTGTGGTTATTGATGTGAGGTTGTGCATATGTAGATATGTTTATGGGTTTTGATGAGAACGACGCGGATGAAGATATAAGGGAAGAGTTTCTCTGTCCATTTTGTTCTGAGTATTTTGATATTGTTGGATTGTGCTGCCACATTGATGAAGAGCATCCAATGGAGGCAAAAAATGGGGTATGTATGACTACTTTTGTTTGCCTTATGTTGTTTTTCCAACCAGCTTACAAGGTCTTCAGTATTGGGTCTCTGATAAACTCTTAATTAGTTCAAGCCGTAAAGCTTTTGTTCATTCCTCTGCATATATTTCCCTGTTTATTTCATATAGATGAAATCAACATTATTTTACTATGTTGACGTTCGAAAAAAGTGATTTTTTTTGTGTAGTTAGAGAAATGAATAGTTTTTTTTTTTTGGATTATGACATTTCTGTGTGCAGGTATGTCCAGTTTGTGCATTGAGGGTGGGGGTTGATATGGTTGCTCACATAACCCTACAACATGGAAGTATATTTAAGATATCCTTTTTTTCTCCCCAAGTTCTATTTGGTTCAGCCAATTCTTAAATGATCTTTACATATTAAATTGCAGATTTTTGAGCATTTAATAAGTCAAGTTTTTTTACAATAACATGTTGCTATGAAGTTTACTTATTTTAAGGTCAATCAATAATAAGATAAAAAGGATTTTATGTTGAAACCATACTCTATTACTTGGTTGAATTCCTTAACAAGAGAATACATGCAGCGCAAGAGGAAATCACGTAAAGGTGGATCTTATTCTACACTTTCATTATTGAGGAAGGAGCTGAGAGAAGGAAATTTGCAATCCCTTTTTGGCGGATCTCCATGTATAGTGTCCTCGTCTAATGCAGCACCTGATCCGCTGCTGTCGTCATTTATATCACCTTTAGGTAATGAATCTGCGAGTTCTCAGTCTCACACACATACTGAGACAAGATCATCCAAGAAATTATCAGACGAGGTTGTATCAAAAAGGTATTTCTTTTCAATTTCTGTAACAAGTCTTCCTAACTGAGTTGATATGTGATATGGTTCCCATCATTGTTTTTCCTGTGAGAATACTAAATATTGTTTATACGTATATGAAATGTTCAAGAAATTGGTAGGTTCTATTCTAACATCACAATATTTTGTATAAGATTGTAATTCATTTTCATGTTTTTTTCCTACTTATCATTTCTGTCACACACTAGAGTCCTGAAAAGCTTTATTTCACTGTTTCTGGCACTAGTGTTTGAAAACAGGAAAACGTGAAACATTTGACAGTTTTGCAATTAAAAGTGAAAACAAATTGAGAACAGAAAACATTTCTTCAAACTTAAATGGACTTTAAGAGACTTGTTTTCTCCCGCTATAGTACCCAACCACATGATGTTGGCATGTTTAATTTATCTGTGAATTTAGTTGCAGGCTTATGTTTATGATAGAACATTATGGTGTAATTTGATCCATGTAGCCGACCCCATTTAGTGGGATAAGGCTTAGGTGTTGTTGTTGTTGTTAGTTGGTTATATCTTCCAGCTTATTCAATTGACCATTTTATTTGCTTTGTATGTATTAAAAAATTCCTGATTGTATTTGTAGCCTTTCACCTGAACAATCAATCAATTTAGTGCCTTGTTGCAAATATTGTCTGTGCCTTGCTAAGGGCATAATTTTCCAATAACATTACACAATGGCATGAGTTCTATTGTCAACTGGTTTCTAACAAGTCTATTTTTTCTGTTCAGCCATGTAGAGACACCAACCATGTCAGTTAAGGACAAGGAGGAGAAGACGAAAAGATGTGAGTTTGTTCAAGGACTGTTGATGTCCACAATATTTGATGACGATTTATGAAGCGAAACTCATCAAGATGTGATGCTTCAGGGGCGGGCTAATTCACAGAGATGCAATCTGCAATCTATGGTTTGTACTGAAGTTGTCTATGTATGTGATCCTAGTGAAAAAATAAAAAGTAGAAAATTAATGTAATTTATGTTGTATGTGTACTGTTGTTTTTAGCGCAAGAGTTTCATATCGCATCTTAATTTCCGATCATAAAGCTTAAAGAAATAGATAAAGTTCCTTCGCTGCTGCAACTTGTTTTTGCCTTTAGAACTTTTTATGCTTTTGATTTCCCTTAGGTAAATGCACCGGCACATAATGTGCTCTCTTATACAAAAATAAACAACAAGAAATTTTAAAAGATAAAGTTTCATGTTAAAAAAAATTCATGCCTGGTATGAGAAAAACTTATGCCAGTTCGCTTTCTTAGAAATAATTTCGTACTGAAAAATAATATCAGTATCCACAGCTCGTGTAAACGCAGATTATGTATTACATTGTCCAGAATTCGACTTAATGGACAATTTTGTTATATAGAATCATTAAACAATGCACTTAAAAATCACTTGTTGTACGACAGATAAATACAAACTTGTATGGTAAATCATTGCAGCAACATTTGATATATAGGCACACGTTTCGAACCAGCAATTTATATTTCTCAATAGTGTTGAGTTTTATCACTAGGCTCATTAAAGCAAAAAGAAAATACAAAATAATAAATTATAGTTTCCTCCTTTTAAATAATAATAAATATGTAAATACAACTATAACTATTTCTTGGTAATAAAAGATGGTCAATGGCACAAGAGCATGACCAAAAAAAATAAAAAAGATGGTCAATGGCCCAAATAATTATAGATATCATTTAATTAATAAAACAAAATTACCTAAAAAAAATTAATGAAACAATTCAAACCATGAAGTGTTTTAAATGTAAACCACGAAGTGAGTGGGCGAGAGGGTCGGAAAAGCAGGTTCGGTGGAGCTTTTTCACGTCAATATTAGCAACAACAAAACTAGAGGGAGAAAAATAAACTGAGAAAAGAAGAGAGAATTATTTTTTTTTTCTTCAAAAAACCTTCCACTTTCTTCTACAATTCCTTGCCTTTCTCCCAGAAATCTCAATATCTGCATCTTCGTTATTATTTTTCTCATTCTCATGAGCAATTTACAAAATAATATTCTTGTCTTTTCTTGCTAAGAATAATACTAACAAACGGTTTCATACATCTTTCCCAAGACTGAATCTTGTTTTTTATCACAAGGCTTTGAGTTATTTTCTCATGGTTCATACAGCGGTTTGGATTTTTGTGTTTTGAAAGTGTTGTTATTGCTTGAGGCCCAAGTAATGGCGACAGAACCAGAGCCAGAGCCAGCTTTGCCATTCTCAATTGTATCTGTTGTTGAAGATGTTCTTCAAAAACATGGAGGTCGATTAAGCGACATCAACTTTGCTTCAAGAAAAGCTCAAGAAGCTTGTAAATATCACATTTCTCTATTCTTTTTTACTTTTTTGAGATATTGCCATTTTCTTTTCTTTCGAAGAAACATGTTAATTTGCATTGTTAAAAAGTAATAAAAATAGGCAGTGACATAGATAGTGGCTGTTGTTGAATTGTAGCATCAAGAAGGAATGAAGCAGCTAGTTGGTTGCGAAATACGGTTGGAAATGTTGGAGGAAAAGACATGTTGGATGAACCTTCTGAAGAAGATTTCAGAAATGCATTGCGTAGTGGCATTATCCTTTGTAATGCTCTCAACAAAATTCAACCTGGTGCTGTTCCCAAGGTATGTATATGTTTCTTGTTGGTTATCATCAATGTAGCACTGGCACTTCGGATAGATATGATGTTTGGTGTCCGAGACGTGTCAGTGTTGGATACCAACTCGACACGAGCATATATAGTTACACTCAATTTTTTTATTTGCTCAAAATCTCAAATTATTATGATTTCCATGTGTTTTGGGTCAGTGTCGTGTTTGGAATCCATGTATGTGCCCGTGATCATAATCATTAGTCTCTCACTGACGATCATTGTGTATTGTAAGGTAGTTGAAGCCCCAAGCGACATTGATAATATTCCTGATGGGGCAGCACTATCTGTTTATCAATACTTCGAAAATGTAAGGAATTTTCTCGTAACTGTGGAGCAGATGGGGCTTCCAACATTTGAAGCTTCTGATTTGGAACAGGTACTTTGAAATAATAGCTTCAGTGCTGAAGAGCACATTTGGTACTTTGAAATTAATGCAACATTATCATCATTATTGTGATGTAATTTGATTCAGCTTTAACATATTTTATTTCTTTTTTTCAGGGAGGGAAATCTTCAAGGATAGTGAATTGTGTTTTAGCACTTAAATCGTATAGTGAATGGAAACTAGGAGGCAAAAATGGATTGTGGAAATATGGTGGGAATCCAAAGCCACCTACCTATGGGAAACCAATTGTGAGGAAAAGCTCAGAACCATTCATGAGGTCTTTGTCGAGAGGTATGTCAACGGGTGACAAAGATGGTTTGCTGAATGATCCCTCTTCAAGCATTGATGTTGTATCGCATGATCGCAATGAAGGGGTAATTAGTTAGTGGTCATTTTTTGTTTTGTTTGGATGTTGTGAACAATGTTTTAAAAACTGAATCGGATGAGACCAGTTGAACTGTGAACTGTCATTGTGTACCGTTTGGTTATTTGAGTTTTTTAACTGCAGTTTCATCTCATTTCCAGCAGTATAAAACAATTAAATCATGACCCGGATCCGGATGTCTCAACACTTTGATATCTGATTCAATTTTTAATACATGAGTTGTTAGTGATTACACCATGTCTATCTGAATAACTTTTTGGATTGGTATCTGTAGGGTTCTACCGCTTCCTTGTATTCACTAGTTCGTGAAATTTTGCATGATAAGAAGCAAGAAGAAATCCCCTTTGTAAGGGTTATTGCTTATACTCAGCTACACTATATATGTGTTGCATAGCACTTCTTGGTTGAGTTTTTTTAGAATTTCCTCTTTACTGAAGATCTAATTAATGTCTTTTTGTCAGATAGTGGAATCTCTGCTTAGCAAAGTCATGGAGGAATTTGAAAGTCGCGTGATCGCATTAAAACAAGAAACGGTGTGTTTCAATCTCTTATAAGTTTAGCTTTTCGAAAGAAAAATTTCTTATGTGGGGGTGGTATGCATGCATATAGTTGCACACACACACATACACCCAAAATTTGATCTATAAGTCTTGTTGAATTTCATGACAATTTTTGTGATGGCAGGCTAAAACACCTCGAGGAGACAAGTCACCATCTGAAGCATCAAATTCAAATTTAAAAGCGGTTAGTGATGACGAAGAGGTAAATTTTAGATTTCAAAATGGATTTTTCAAAATCCACTTTGCTTCACAATTTCTGCAACGACTTGACTTAAATTTTGTCTGATCAATTATTTAAGATGGAAGAAAATGATGATGTAGAGCTCAAACAAAAGAAAAATAACAATGTGAAGTACAACAGCGACGAAAAATCAAATAGCCAACTTTTGAGGCAGCAAAACATAATTCAAAGGCAAAGTGAAAACATCCAGGTAACACATGCGTTTCCAGCAATATGTTCAATATCTCAAGTTTCAAACAGCATGAGTGTAACTAAAATTTAACACTGCATTAAAAAAAATAGGTTTTATATATATAGGATGGTTTGGTGGTGTATGAGGACCTAACTAAAACATTAGATTAATTCAGGAGCATAAAAAGATGACGTGACGAATTTGATTTTGACAATCTTCAGGAACTGAAAATGATTGTTCATCAAACAAAAGAAGGAATGCATTTTCTACATAAGAAATACAGGGAGGATTTCATCTATCTAGGTAAGCATCTGCAGAGCCTAACTTCTGCTGCTTCAGGATATCAGAAAGTTCTAGAAGAAAACCGCAAGATATACAATCAGATGCAGGACTTAAAAGGTAAAACTCAGTTGGTTTGATAATAAATTTCATACTTATTTTCTGAATGAGACTAACTGGTTAAACTTTTTCATATTTTGGTAGGAAATATTAGGGTATACTGTAGAGTCCGTCCCTTGAAAAGGCAGCCAAACAGTCACGGCATTGTCGGTAATGTAGAGGAAGAAAATATTTCACTCATAATACCTTCTAAGAATGGGAAAGAGGTGAAGAAGACATTTACGTTTAACAAAGTGTTTGGTCCTTCTGCAACTCAAGGTTGGTTTTTTTGTTGTCCTTTTAGTCCAAATGTTACTTGGTGTTGCCAAATAATCTACATAGAAAATTAAAATGACCGACAATTTACATTCTTATGGATGTTTTTGCCATTTTCTTAAGTCTATGCATAACAGTGCCTATAATTTCAATGGAGTTTGACTCTTATACTCCTTGTGTTTGCTTCATTGGTGATGAATGCTCTTCATGTTTACATGCAGGGGAGGTTTTCTCAGATACACAACCTTTGATTCGTTCGGTTTTGGATGGATTCAATGTTTGTATATTTGCCTATGGCCAGACTGGATCAGGAAAAACACACACTATGGTAAGACTAAGAAAATCAGACAATAATGCTTCCCTAAGTTTGTTTTCAATCTCTAAATTGTAAGAATTTTATAACTGCTTTAGTGCATCTATGTCTTGATGTAGTCTGGACCAGACAATATTACCGAGGAAACAGTTGGTGTCAACTACCGCGCACTGAGGGATCTTTTCTATCTCTCAGAACAAAGGAAAGACACAGTTCACTATGATATCTTTGTTCAGATGCTTGAGATATACAATGAGCAAGTTAGAGACCTACTAGTGACAGACACTTCTAACAAAAGATATCCTTTTTTCAGTTATCTACTCTAGCATCTTTTGTGCCTGTTTGTGATCCTTTAACACTTGCATACATTAGAAATTCGCAACAGTTCCCAAAATGGTATTAACGTGCCAGATGCAAACCTTGTTCCTGTTTCATCCAGTGCCGATGTCTTAAATTTGATGAACCTGGGACAAAAGAATCGGGCAGTTAGTGCTACTTCCATGAACGATCGGAGCAGTCGTTCTCATAGGTGCGTGCATATCAAGTTCATTTCTTAAATTCTACTACTTATAGCACTGGTTTGTTTTATTTTACAATACAATTAAGCAAATAAATGAGGATTTTCTAGTTGGACCATAATAAAATCAAAAGAAATTAGTCTTATTTAACTCTTTCAAAATTTTAATGATTATGCACATATAGATATTTGCTTTGATGTCTGGTGAAATGCAATTGGTCATTTGTATCAAACTCAAATTTTAAACCTTATACTTTTTCTATTGTTATATATCCTTTAATGACAAATCTAGTATCTCATTGGGCTAGACTATGACATATTTTGGTCTCTTGTTGAACATGTAAGTTTGCCATAATATTTATTAATCGGTACTAGGTTGTGATGCTAATTGCAGCTGCTTGACAGTTCATGTTCAAGGAAGAGAGCTTGCATCAGGAAATAGTCTTCGTGGATGCATCCACCTAGTCGATTTGGCAGGAAGTGAGAGGGCTGACAAATCTGAGGCCACAGGAGATAGGCTAAAGGAGGCTCAACATATTAACAGGTCACTTTCCGCTTTAGGAGATGTAATTGCTTCCCTTGCCCAAAAGCAATCACATGTTCCCTATAGAAACAGTAAACTTACTCACTTGCTTCAGGATTCTCTTGGTAGGTTCATATCCTTTCTCTTGGTATTGTTCTCTATGTTAGTTATTATGCAGCTGATATCTGTATATCAGGAGGCCAAGCAAAGACGCTCATGTTTGTTCATATTAGCCCCGAGTCAGAAGCTCTTGCAGAAACAATTAGTACATTGAAGTTTGCCGAGAGAGTCTCCACTGTTGAACTTGGTGCTTCACGAGTTAATAAAGATAGCGGCGAAGTGAAAGTGCTGAAGGAACAGATTACTAGTCTAAAGGCAACCTTGGCGAGGATGAAGGATGGAGAATTGGAACACTTAAAACAGCGTGCAAATAGCATGACTGACTTGCCAAAGTTGAAATCTCTATTGTCTTCAAGTGTACCAACAATTTGGACTTCTGGAGGTCGTAAGCTACCAAGAGACGATTCTAGTAGCCTTGATCCCGAGGATGATAAGGAATCATTTTCTGGAAGTATGGATAGGGATGGGAGCTATGATAGCCTCATGGGACAGTCGGAAGTAGAAAGCAAACAATCATCTTCTCCATTATTAAGTCCAACATATCTTTTTGCAACAAGTGACTTTGATGAGCTTGAGTTAGCAACAAGTGAAGGTTCAGAATCAGACCTGAGTTGGCAATCCCATTCACCCAAACCGACCGCTATATCCAACGCATTAATGTCTAGACCAAAGAAATCAATTCATCTCAAACCAGCAAAGAACTTAAAAACCAGGTATTAATTGTGCACTTCATGCTGCTTATCTTCTTTTCAAGAATCATATTATTAGCATTTAATTCATATAGACCACCAGTCTAAAAAAATTTACACCGTCAATGGTCATAATTGTTAGATCATTAAAAACGCTTGAATTTAAATCATAATTATTTGTAAAGTCACACATTTTGAATTTAAATCATTATTTTTAATCAACTGACTAACTTGTATTTCATTTCCTATAATTTTTCAATGTTAACAAGGAGTATGGTCTCATCATTGTCTCCTTCATCATCAAGGAAACAGCCAAGCTTAGTTAATCAATCAGGAAAGCATTCAGGTTCAATTGATGCTAAAAGAAGAAGTGGAAATGCCTAGTAAGAAAGCTGCTCCAAGGAACAAACTTCCTAGGTTATTGCCTCACTGTTAAGCTTTAACAATGTTTGTTGGTATCTATAGTTTAGTTGTAAAAAGAAAAGAAATGATAGAGTTTTTTTTTTAATGATTATCATTAGAGAGGCAGTGAAATAGTTGCATGTTTTCTAGAACTTCCTATTTTTCAATTTTTTTTTATCAATATAGGGACCTTATTTTTGTACAAAAGAAGAAAAGGAAATTCTAACCTATAGTTTTTAGTGTCCTCTGTAAAGGAAGCAGAGAAGGACAAAGGGTTTGATAATGCTGTTTTTCTGCTTCCCATGTATTTGTTGGCTGTTCTCTGCAGCATTACCTTCAGTTTGTGCTGAGTTATATGCAAAAATTGTGAATAGAAAGAAAAAAAATCATGTAAGTATGTAAATCATTAGTTTTAGAAGCTGCTGCATTATGTAAATTCTAAGAATATTGGAATGATTTTTGTAAGTCTCTCTTGTAATTAATTATATTTTATTTTTTATTTTTCGTATTAAAAAATATTGCAATTTTTTTACATTATTGGTTTTAGAAGAAATATCTAAATTCTAGTTAAATATAGTTGAATGTGTGTATAAAACTTTTTTTTTGTCAAGTAGTCTAGCGGTTAGAATTCACCTTTTTCAAGATGATTAAATGGAGTGTTCGGGGTTCGAACCCCAGCCCCTATATATAACAATGCATGTCCCTATCAACTGAGCTATGCTCACGGAGAAATATATAAATTAAATCCATCTAAATAAATGATTAAAGTAATAGTTTGAAATGTATTATAAACAACACATATTTATGTTATATAGGGTGAGAATTTGATAAGACGGAGTGGTATCAAGTGACATTTGCTTGAAAACATTTTTTTCCTACTAAAGCTAAAAATGTTATTTTATATATAGGTATCCCATAAATAATAGATTAATAAAGTTACCCGTAGATAATACAATAAATTAGTAGATTCCAATTTGTATTATTTAACAGAATATATGTAACGACCTGAATTACAATCCAAGACATTACGTCTATTTTTTTCTTTTAGAAAAAATAAGGCTAATTTTTTTTCAAAGGTTAAGCATAATAAATTATTTACTAGAACTTAATAAAAAATAGTTAAAATAATTTAATTACATACTTAACATTTCAAGTCGAGTTAACTACGAGACTAATGAACTTCAAAACTATTTTAAATTACAATTCAGAAAAACCCAAATTTATTTCCCTGCGTACACACTTCGACCAAAACATCAAGCATAGATTAAGTCTCCTTTGGTACCTAAAATGTTGGTTGTAAGGGTTAGTCTTCAACACCCATGAAATAAAATCAATAATAAATTAAGACATCAAATAAGAATATACAACCATCGTCTAGAATCGTGTTAAGACATTTCTTTTAGTTTAAAATATTATCACTCTAAATTATACTATAAGAACAAGGCAAGACTCAATGCTAATGCAGATGCATGAAATGCAACTAGACCATGATCTGGATATCGCCCCAATTGGCAAAGTAATTTTTAATTGGCAGAATAGTTTTAATCGCCCCATTTGGCAAAATATTTTAATCGCCCCATTTGGCACATGAATCGCCTGATTGGCACTCGCCCTTATGACACCGTTATATTTATGGTATGAATGCAATGTATTTTTTCATCAAATCTTTATAGTTTTAAGCCACATAGCTTATCAATACAAAATCATCACACCTCAAAATTAATAAAATTTCTCAAAACCTCTAGAGACAAAATCAACAGACACTCACCTTAAATCAATATAATTCACAATTTCACATATCAACAATTATATACATCAATCAACATATTACCAATTTCACAACTAATCAATCATTCATATAATTATCAAAATTCACATATTCTTCAAAGTCAATAACAAAAATTACTAAACAAAAATTCTTATATTTATTAATAATAATTAATCTCTTCACTCATCCATTAAATCAAGAAGCATATCAAATTCAATATCATAGCCTATTATTTTCATTCAAATCATGGTCAAGACTAGAGCCCTTACCTCAAACACGCTTTTCTTCCGTTAACTCTAATTCAACGCACACTTGTTCTTGCTCCGTTAAGTCTAGCCAAGCAAGATTGTGAGAGGATGATCCGAAATCTTCACAAATATCATATGAAGAGAACTTCAAATTATAATTCAGATTTTTGGTTGCAAAAGAAGATGTCGTGATCTTCAAAATTTGAGCATGGAAGGAAAAGGGTAACCTAGTAATTAAGTAATATGGGATGGAGGTGATAATTGTGTATCTTGAGAATGAGTGGTGTCGTGAAACCAAAGAGAGAAGCTATGATCATATCTTAAAAGAACTAAATTTGTATATAAGAGAATTATTAGTAAAAATGGAATGTTAAAGTTGAAGAAAAACAAGGTTTGTCTAACCGAAAGAAAATGGATGCAAGGAATTAGAGAGGATTGCAGTGGCTCGTGTAATTGAATGAGTGAGAAGCCCCTCTGATTGTGTAAGAGTTTGACTGTTAAATATTTCATTGACTCGACAATTCTAGGAATGAAATGGCATTTAGAGAGAGGAACTGCACACGTAAATTGTACAGGCTAAATCTCTGGTAACTACTATTATTATGCCACAATAAAAGAACATGGGTTGTTATCTTTTTTTTTCTTCTCCCAGCAATGCCACTAACCCAATAATTAGGAGGTAGTTGCAATGTGTAGGCTTGGCAATTAGGCCACAAAAAGAACGTGGATGACCATGTCAAAATAAAGAACCAAAAATAAAATAGTTAATATACTATAATTTATTAACTCTAAAATAGATTTTAAATAAAAATACCGCATTAAATTATTTGAATAAAAATAAATTATGTAAAGAATGATTGTCCTATTTTTTGTCACACCAAATTGATTAATAAAAGTGAACTATATGAAAGAAAATCTAATTAATAAACCAAAGTAAGGAACAAGATTTTGTGAAATTTCTCGCACATAAAATAAATTGTTAAACAACTAAGTGATAAGTCAAGAAAACCATTTAAAAATACATATATAAAATATTGGGATGTTGCAATATACTTTTTTAAAAATGTATTTTATTGAAAGTCAGCCTGAGTGAGTGTGAGTTGCATAAAAGCAAATGTCAGCAATTTTAGCATCTCATCCAATACAAGGGGGTAAACAATAAACAAATTTTGATGTTTCTATTTCCAGCTGTTACGTGGGTTACCACCATCACGTGGCCACGCCAGCACGTCAATTTGGGATAGATACGGTTTCTGATTTATAAAGAAAGAAACCTCTAAAAAAAAAAAGTGAAAATATATTATTAGATGCATTAGTAGAATTTGTTCACATTGGTCCTTATAAGTTTAAATCAGGTCATAAGGATATTGTATAATATTTATAGGGGTCGGATTCGAATCTCAGACATCCATTTCTCCACATTTAATATGTGTGAGCTTCAGTCATTAAGCTACTTGATAATTTTTTTTTTTTGAAGGAACTTGATAATTATTTTTTGTTTGCATTGACATTCTATGTGAATTTTACTCAAAAAACTATACTCATAGATAAAAACAATTTTTTATACTCAATTTTTATCTTTTAAATTGAGACACAACCAGGTTAAGAGACTTATATGCTCAATCACAACTTATAGAGACTTCTAGTGCTCAATCACAACTGATTGAGACTTTGATGATCAAGGTTTCACCGAGAGACTTATGATGTTCAAGCTTCACAAGCAAGGTACTTATGTTTGTTTACATCAAATACAAACAAACTTGTTCTTACACTGGATTTAACAATAGTTGGTGTATACCGAACAATATGAACAAACTATTTTAAATTTTTAGGATTTCTAAGATTACACAAGTTGAAACGAAAATTCCTAAGTGTTTATGCGCTATTTGATCTGTCAGATAGGCAGGGATTCAGGTCCTTATATAGGCAGGGATTTGAGAGACGTTGGAGAAGAGTGCCAGCGCATAAAGAGTCATTGAGAAGTTTCGGATCAAGGACGTTGAGCCATTGCCGGATATGAATAATTATGTTGGATAGTCATTCGAAAAGCAGAGTCTCATTGATCATCTTCATGGTATTCAGGTCCTTATAGCAGAGTCCCATTGATCATCTTCATGGTATTCAGGTCCTTATATAGGCAGGGATTTGAGAGACGTTGGAGAAGAATGTCAGCGCCTAAAGAGTCATTGAGAAGTTTCGGATCAAGGACGTTGAGCCATTGCCGGATATGAATAATTATGTTGGATAGTCATTTGAAAAGCTTTTGCTGAAGTAGGAAGTATACGTTCATTCTTATTGTCTTTGAAGTCATTTGCTGTTTCTACACGTGGTCAGAAGAAGAGAAAAATATGCTCAGATTCTTTGATGTGGACATCTATAAAAGACGACAAAACTGACGCAGACTCTGGGTCCCTCAGGTGCTTCTGAAGTTTAGAGGTCTTCCAAGTCTGATGGGATCTTTTGTGTCCGACTAGGTCTTATGAGTTTGATGATCTTCTCCGGCTTCTAAGAGGCGTTCTTTTCTTATGATCTAATGTGTTAACTTCTGGTTGATCTTTCTTCAGATCTTCTACCTAAGTCTTTGAGTTTCTCTTGTGCTTTTGATGCTTTAATACATGTTCAGTATTTGATGGATATATTCTATGATCATGTACACTTGAACAAATATTAGTATGTGATTATTTTTTAATACTTTGTTATCATTAAAATCATAGAGGAATTGTACAAGACCCTTCTTATTCCAACACTCTTGGGTTGAGAAACATTTGTAAACACCTTGGGTGAGTGAAAACCATTGAGTGTCTTGTTCATTGGAGAGATTGGAAAAAAAAGTAGAAATTAAGGTGTGTTCTTTGTGAGCTTGCTGAAACTAATTTATGGTGACCCTTTTGCATCTCTTTAGAAAGAACTCATTAGTAGTGGATTGGAGAGATAAATCTCTCCCTCAGAGTAGGTCAATTTGGACCGTACTGGATAAACATTTCTTGGTTTCTTGATGTATTTGTTTCTCTTCTCTATTTCTCTTTTGCTTGTGGTTTTGCGTTTTTCACTTGATTTCTATATTATATCTATGTTTGTTATTGTTGTTGTTGTTTGTGGTTACTTTGATATTAATTATTACTTTTCATTTGCTCCACACATTTAAGTTTATTGGTGTGATTTTGAGTCCGAATTCACAACACTACGTATGATTCGACTTATTAAGTAAAATAAAGATATTTGAAGATAATGTTATTTAAAAATATACTTTCTTATACTCTTCTCATATGCTCTTTCCGATATCTTTTATAAGAGGTAAATGGGTCAACCAAATTGATGTATTTGGTTCATTTTATATATATAAAAAAAAATCAACTTTAATTACCTCATTTGTTTTTTATAAAAATAACCGGATTAAGTATAAATTGTAGACCATCAAACATAAGATGCATGCAAGAGTAACGATGGATTTTGTGATCTAAGAAAATTGACTATTGAGCCAGATTGAATTATATGACCTTGAATCAATTTTATTTTTTTTATATTCTCAACTAATATTTATGAACAAATATGTTTAAATATAGAAAATTTAATTTTATTAATTATTGCCAAAAGTTGTTAGCGCAATCATAGCAGAAACATATTTTGGAACTAAAAAATGAATTCTAATGCCAGCACAATTTTGACTTTTGTTTAATAAAATCCTTGTAGGTTAAGTGGTGCGACACGATAACTATATAAAGCTTGCCAATTGCCAAATGGAGTACAGCCCCACACTTCACTTATCTTACCTAGCTTTGACATTTTTCAATTAATTTAATTATATTTCAAATATTTTCATTTTTCTCCCCACAGAAAAATCATATTCATTTTTCTACCACAGATTTTCCAATTTCTTGATTACACTTATGATCCTGTAATTTTATCACACTAACAAAAATAGTCTCTTCATTTTAAAATGAAAAATATTAACTTATGTTTTTATGACACAAGTTAAATTACAAACCTAATCTCATATTTTATCCACAAATCTTTCTTTTAATTCATTTTTTCAACTTCTTACACCGCGTTGTTAGAATACAAATTACTAAGGCTCTGTTTGGCAAGACCAAAAAGCTAGCTTATAACGGATAGTTTATAAGCTCGTTTGACAAAAAAACCATGTTTGGTTATAGTCTTTTTACAACAAACTTATAGTTTATTTTAGGAGCTTATAACTTATTTTTCAGATGTTATTTCAAGTAGCGTTTGACCTTATAGCTTATCATCTTTTATCTCATTTTCACCCTTATCACTTTAACAAAAATCCATTTTTAGTACATAATGATATTTTTATATTTTTTCCCTTTTTTTTTGTTTCCATGTTGATTAAGAATTATAAATGAATAAGTTTATCACCAAAACAGAAATGAATAAGTTTAAATAAGGACTTAAACTTAGAGAGATTAATTTTATACATCATTGGTGTAAAAACAAAACACTAACAATTATATGGGTGATTTTAAAAATAATCATGATTAAAATCAAATAATTTTAATGACCACAATTACAATTGATTAGTAGCAGTAAAAAATAATACCATAATAACGTATATAAATTAAATTTAAATAGAAAAATAGGATTATGTATTGTTAAAAACAGTTTGGCTAAATAAAAAAGAGAAATGATAAAAAAAAAAAAAAAAAAAAAATCTTTTTATAATTTTTTTTTATATTCACTCTTTTATTGAATGAAACATACACATGCTTCACCATTTTATTTGTGATTTATTTTCAAGTGTAGGACATGAGAAACATAGTTTGAACTAATGGGTTTCATTATGTAAAAAAAAACTAATGGGTTTAAACCAATACTTTTGAAGTGAGATAAATGTAAGAGTTTTGTTTGTACTCTACAATATTAAGGGTTACAATTGTACTCTACAATTGTAAGGTGGGTAAGGTTCTGTTTTTGTATCTGGGTCTCTCAATAGGAGCTGATCCTAGAAGGTTATCTTTTTGGGAACCCGTTGTGAATACCATTAAGCTTAGACTGTCGGGGTGCAAAGTCGTTTTCTATCATTCGGAGGTCGTTTGGTTCTTCTTAAATATGTCCTGACTTCTTTGCCTGTTTATGCCCTTTCCTTCTTCAAAGCTCCGTCAGGTATAATCTCTTCCATTAACTCTATTTTTTTTTTTTTTTTTTAGGGGTGGGGG
>Ga0228710_1001805_pt1 | contig 32904 bp, 17 predicted proteins | sample MedpolnodulmetaG_FD_177995 | JGI IMG/M metagenome (GOLD analysis project Ga0228710, IMG submission 177995) | Root nodule microbial communities from Medicago polymorpha collected in Santa Monica, California, United States - pink nodules | ecosystem: Host-associated > Plants > Roots > Nodule... | reverse complement strand
AACGCAAGAATTAAAATTTCAATCAAATTTTCATGATATATTAATTTTTTTCAAAAACTCAAAAGCAATAAATAATAAAAAATTGATTCATACCATTTTACCAAAGAGAAAACGTATCGGGTTGGAGTTCCGGTCAAGGATTGAAATAATGTTAACAGACTTGATGAATCTCCTTCACCCATAGCAATTTTTTTAAATTTTGGGCCATATTGACAGATTTGGTCTTCTCTTATCCAGGGGTGGCAATGATCTTCAGAGGACGGTGGATTGAAGTGGAGGCAAAGGGGGTGAAATAATGGCAGGTTGGTTTCAAAATGTACCAACAGCATACGGCGCAATCCCGTCCTCACTGATACTATCTTTCACTTCAGTCAAACAACACCAAAACAAACAATCAAACTACGAAATCAACATTTATATAAGATAATTTTCCAATGTCAAAACCAAACAAAAATTAACAATTGAATTGCTCTCAATTTCATAGTGAATGATCTGATATCATAACAGAAGCAGATCTAAGCATCACCCAACGTTTGAAATCGAATCGTCGCCGAAATGCTATATCGAGGCATGGAAGAAATGGAGTGTTTAATATTTATGAAAAAGGCATGACAGTCAAGTCTAATGGTTCTAATTGTTTTCCCTTTTAATAATTTCAAAGAAATGTGTTTTGCATTGATTTAGAATTTAGACACTTAAATGTACTACTTAAATAGAGACCTGCAGTTTAGATATTCTGCATGATTATGTTATAAAATGCAGAAAATTTTCTGCATAGTGTAGGTATGTATAAGAATCAAACAAAAATCAAATGAAATCCATGATAAGCTGAGTTGTGGATTGAAAAGTTAAATTTATTCATGAACTTCTGTTAGCTTCCATCAGAAGAAAAAAATGCACCTTTTGTAAAAGCTCCATCAGAAGAAAGTTCAGCAAATCAATACTTAAATGTCTAAACAAAAGACCATTCAACAAATCAATACTTAAATGTCTAAACAAAAGACCATTTCATAATTAAATTTTAGAAAGCAAAATCAAACATCTCACAGTCTTGCACCTCATCTAGCTAAAAAATCATTTATTTCATATGTCATCGTCTCCTTTTCACGATAAACACAGATATCAATTTCATTGCATCAAATGCTTCCAGCATACGTACCATTGTCATCCTTGGTTGCAATGGATCCTTCAATAAGCTTTATACTGATTTAGTTAGTTGGCTTACATGAATATTCACTCTAATTTTGATTTAATGCAAAGAATGATAGTTGATGATAATAAAAAGATTACCTTTGCTACTATGATCACAATTTCAATATATTCATGGCCCATCATTGTTCACCACAGTCCTAAAATCTATGATTGTTATAGCAAGCTTCCAACAAAATGGTCTTTAATTTCAATGGTCTTAACATTGTAATTGACACCTGCATTAAAAAGGCATAGTTAAACTCAGCTTTTATATTAAAATAAGTTACCTTTAAACCTAAATTATGGACAAATTATTAATATTTGAATTCAGGTTAAAAAGGCATAGACAAATCCAATGTAGAGACATTTTCTATGGATATTTAAATTCCAATTTAAAAGGATGAGACATTCAGAAACTTTAGGAACCACAGATTGATGATTTAGGTAAGACATTATCTACACGGCTAAAAAACAATCTGAATAATGAATAAACAAACAAAATACCATAAAATTAATAAAATTTATGTGAAATCAAACCTTTTTTGAATCAGTAAGCGGAAGGGATTAGCGTTTTTGTGTTTCTGTATAGGAAGAAGAAGAAACGCAGCTTGTTTTGGGAAAGAAGAAATGTGTGTGTTGTGTTTGGTTATTCAGCCTTTTTCTTAAGATTTAATCATAACCCTTAAATCATGTATTGAGTAGTGTGCATGGTAATTTTCCAATGCATTAACTCATAATGAAAATGTGGGATTTAAATTTCAAATTTTTGGAGTCAATTTTTTAAGTTTAGGGTTATGGAATTAGGGTTTGCATGCTAGGATTAGATATCAAAGAATGTTTTCAACCGAATTACCTTCACAAAAACTATTAAACACTTTACGAACGACTTTCAAATCATAACGTTATTAAACTCTTATTTTTTGATACAATTACAACAAACTCGTTTTTGTTTGACACTCACAACTAACTTTAGAAATTAATTAACAAAATAAAAACGAATTAACTCTTAGGACGTGTGATGTATTTTATATAATTTTTTCTTAACAACTAACTTACAGGATTAATTAACAAAATAAAAACGAATTAACTCTTAGGACGTGTGATGTATTTTATATACTTTTTTTCTTAACGTGTGAACATTAATATACTTATTTATATGAAGAGATCCGTCAGTCCTTGTAAACCTAGCTCAGTTGGTAAGGACGGTGCATAATACATGTAAGGTTCGGGGTTCGAACCTCGGACTCAGACACCACCCAAAAAAAAAAGATCCGTCAAGAAACATGTATTTATATTCATATTTAATAAAAAAAAGTTAAATATATTTTTGATTTCTACAAAATCAAGTCATTCTAAGTTTAGTCCATATAAAAACAAGTTTTTTTTTTAACTATCTTTAAATTATTAAATTTTCAAACAATTTTTTGCAGATTTTTTTTTGTTGAAGAAGCTAAGCAAATATATTAAAAATCAACATAAGCTCCTCTAGTACAAGGTGTACCAAAGGAAGCTAGAATATCTAAAAATTACAAAAAGAAAATACACAAGCTACCACAATGTAATAATAAATGACTTAACCTCCAAACTGAATACTCAAAATCGAATACAACATAATAAGATTTGAGCCATAAAAAGCTTGGAGTTTAACATTTTCCAATAAAGATTGAAGTTGTTCTGATTTATTGTGAAAAAGTCTCATATTGTGATCCTTCCAAATAGTAAAAAGAGCTAAAATCCAAATAATGTTAAAAGTCAAATGAGACTTGTTGGAGAAACCCCCAAAACCTCCAAACTGAAGAAAATGCTGAAATAAGGAACCGTGAAGAGTCGTTGAGATGCCTAACCAACCTGATATCAAAAGCCAAAGTTGACCATAAAAAGCACAAGAAAAGAACAAATGATCCTGATCCTCTACAAATCTGCAAGCGGCCGAACAAAAAAAATTATTATAATCCAAGATATTTCTTCTAAACAGATTCATTTTTGTTTCCAATCTATTCATGAGCAAGCGCCAAATAAAAATATTGATCTTAAGTGGAATTTGTTTAAGCCATAAAACATGATTGCAAGGGTCATCAATTGCCACATCTGATCTAGTCAAGTAATTATAAGCGTTTTTGACCGTGTACCTATAGGTAAGAATGAAGCTTTCAAATCCACCTGTCAGTCATACCAACCTGCAAAACAACAAATGAAAGCTGATTCATGCACTCCCTTACCAACCTCTCCTCCCACGCAAACAATTTTCTTTTCCACTTCCAAGCCTCGTCATTAACCTCCCAACCCAAAGAGAACATCTCTGCAACAATGACAAATTTATTAACAGCAAGATCAAACAACTTAGCATATCTAACATCTAAAGAAACACCATCTAACCAAGGATCCTTCCTAAATACCAAAGAAGCCCCATCCCCCATCTGTCTATAAATATTATCCAACAACCATCGATCATATAACAGACCACTCCCCATCCTAATAAGATTCAAGTTTTGCCACCACACGAAACCCCCTCCCCCAGCAACACATATAATGTTTAGAACGTTTTTTGCAAATGTTTTCAGAACATTTTATAATGTTTATTTACTAAAATTTAGAATTTTTAACATGAGATAAATTAAAATTAATTTTTTAAACATCAAAAGTTCAAGATAAAAGTAACAACAATCAGAATCTATAATTCAAATTTTGAGCTTATTTTTCGCGGAGGAGCTTTTTGAAATATTTTAAATATCTTTGCAAAAAATCGTTCAAACACTTGAGAGTTTAAGGATAATTAAACATTTTTGGTTTTAGATTTGACTAAAACTTTGTGCAAACAAATTTTATTGAAACTAAAAAAACTATTAAAACTGAGTAAGAATTAATTTTTTTTTTTAGGGAGAGTAAAGGTTAAACTTAGAAGATCCTTATTTTGTAAGAACATAGAAATACATTTAACAAAAAAAGAATGTGTAAATGATAACAATACTCCATCCTTTTCTTTTTAAACGTCTCCGTTTTTTCACTACCAAAAAATATGTCTCTATTTTTTTTTAATATTTTTGTTTCGATTTATTTGTCCTGACTAAAATAACATTAATTTTTTTTGTCAATAATATTCTACGCTATTTATTTTTAAAAAGAAATAAATGAAATTAGATAATACTTCCTCCACTCTAATTATAGATTTCTCTTACTTTAAATATTTTGTATGCAAAGTTTTCTAAAATATTATCTATGATCTTTATTATAAAAAACAATTCACTTTTTAGTTTTATTGAATAATTGTTGTATTTGGTCTATATTGGCCAGCTACATTATTTATTCAATAAAACTAAAAAAATAAATTGTTTCTTATCATAAGAATCTGGAAGGTACTTTTGACCTCAATGTTGATGGTAGCTTTATAGAAGGCTCTAGGTGTTTAAGTGTTGGTCGGATTGTTTGTAACTACGATGGAGACTAGATAGCTGGTTTTTCTCGCTATGAAGTTGGAGGTGATGCGTTGTTGGTTGAGTTGTGTGCTATCCAAATGGGTTATGATTTTTGTCGTAACAAAAGTTATAACAACATTATGTGTGAGAGTGATTGCTTGAAAGTGGTTGAACTGTTTGTTGTTGGTAGTGATCATACATTACACACTCATGCTACCAACATTCTTCATATTAAAGAATTTTTACATGGAAATGACAACACTACTTTAGTGTGCATGTTCTTAGAGAACAAAATATATGTGCGCAAATTTTATAGTTAAAGAAGAATCACATACAAGATGCTCTCAGAGATAAGTTTGAAACTTATTTATGTTTTTTTTTCCTTTTTGTTTTTCCTCGTTAATCTGTAACAAAAAAAAAAAACGGTATATGTTCTATGTTAATGTGTAAAAAAAAAGGAACAACGAAAGGTGCGGATAGTGTGTAGACATCGCAACAAAGCCCATATGTGTGGGTACCCGTCCAAACCAAACCCAAATTGACGGGTTTTTCTTGCTTTGACTTAGTTTGGGTATGAATTTTCCCTGATTTCAAAACATGGGTATGAGACGGGTAATGAGGATATAAGTACCACCCTGAACTAATACCCAAACCCGTCCTGAATGTAAAAAAAAATCAATTTATTACCTATCCCTTTTATATAAATAGAAACTCAAATCCTAAATCATTTCACCCACACAATCAAAATTAAAGTCTCAATCTTTCAGATGACCACTCACTTCTCTAAGTTCTCAACCTCTTTCTTCTCCATCACCATAGCCATGATCGTCATCATCTCTTTTCAGGATAATGCATTACACATTGAGCCTGAGGCTGAAAAATACTTTATTTTTTATTTAAAAAAGTTATTCACTGCGGGGATGGGGATGAAGCGGTGATACGGAACCCGTCTGTGACTGGGATGAAATTCAATTTTTCATCTCGGTTGAGTATGTGTAGAGGTGTCAAATGGGCTTGTCCGCTCCACCTCGAGAGGCCCGACTACATAAACGGACTAGCCCGCCCCAATCCATTTATAATTGGGCCTCAAATTATTTAGTATGGCCCAACCCGTGTGGCATGCCCGACCTGTTTTTTTTTTTTTTTTTTTTTTTTTTTTATTATTCTCTTTTTTTTTTCTTTTTTTTTTTTTATATTTTTAATTATTCACTATTTGTTATGTATTTTTTATTTATTACTACATCAGTCCCTAATTATAGGACCCTTTTGCCAAAATCACGGGAATTAAGAAAGTTGATAATAGTATTAAATTTGTTTATAATTACTATTGTTTTTACAATTTTATCCTTAAAAGAGAGAGTTAGTTTATGTTTTCAACATAATATTTATTGTTGATTGAAGAAAAAGATGCAAAATAAATAGGGGTATGGTGGTAAAGAAATAATTAATGTAATTGGAAGTAGCAAAGAGGTCTTATAAAAAGGGACAAAAAATATTTTCAAAAGGGTCTTATAATTAGGGACTAAAGTAGTACTTACACACAACTATCTTTTGCTAAAATATGATTAGATGAACATAGAAGTGTAAATAATTTTTACATCAACATTGAATATTAATTAAACTCTAGATTATTCCTTCAATTGAATCAAATTAGTAATTTATAAATTTAGAATTTTAAAACTTTGAGTTAAATTCATTCATTTTTATTAAATTTACCTATTTAAATAATTTTTTTTATTAATAATTTTAAATTAGTTGATAAGTTTTTTAAAAAAGTAGTGTTTTTTAACAAAAAAATCAAAAGGAAATATTGATAATGGGTCGGCCTGAAGTCTGATGGGCCAGTCCGATCTGACCCGTTTTTATATGAGCAAAATCGGCTAGGGGCAAAAAAACTCGAGTTCATTTTAGACTAGCTTTTTAAAGTTCGAACTAAAATATGGACTAACGGACCGATCAATTATTTCGACCCTTTTTTTACAACTCTAATCTAAGTATGTGTAGGATAACATATAAATATCTGGGAGTAGGTTATTTTTTTGAAAGAATCTAGGAGTAGGTTATGATGGGAAAGGGATGCACATACACATATATTGTATATTTTTTCAGGGGACACACACCATACATAATTTGGGAAGTCAGAAAAAGACAGCTGATGAATTAAGAAAGCATTTTGTATTATTCTCATGTATCGTGGTCCAGATATTTTAATAATTTGATTGCGAAACGCTCCCTTTATTCCGTTCAAACGCTGTTCACATTTTTCCGTCGGTTTTTTCTTTTCTATATAAACCCCTCGTTCCTTCTCCTTCTATCCATTCTCCACTATCTCTTCTCTTACGCTATAGCTTTACACTGCTCCGCATTATTCTCTCTCGCTTCCGCTTCTCGCACTTAACAACAGTAAGTTCTCTCTCTCTCTCTCTCTCTCTCTCTCATTTCTGGATCTGTATCAACTATTGCCTTTTCCCCCTCAATTTTTCGTTTGCTATGTGCGTTTTTCAGACTACAATTTTAAACTGTATCACATTTCAATTTCATGAGTTTATGTTGTGAAGGTTATTGATTTTCTAATTAACTGCGTTTCTGATATTTTATTTTGTTTAGTAAAGTCGAAATGGAAAACGGGCATAAGTTTCAGGAAGTTTCCAAGCCAAAATATGACTGTCTCTTGTTTGGTAAGTCTTTATGATAATCTATGTGCTTCATTGTCATATCATCTATGGAGCACTCACACACACATTAGACACCGGATATGACACTGACACCGACAATAATTTGAAAAGTATAGTAGTAGTTGAATTTAACCACATGTGTCGGTATCGTGTTTGTGTCTAAGCCACGAGTCAGACACTGGATATGGATTCAATTGAAGTGATTGAATGTAATCACATGGTGTCCAACACTGACACATGATTTTGAACATTGGACATGTCTTCAATATCAAGTGTTGTGTTTGTGCTCATAAACATCTCTGATTTGTTTTTGATAATTACAGACATTGATGATACACTTTATCCTTTGAGTTCTGGAATTTCAGCGCAAACAGCAAAAAATATTGAAGGTAATGATTTACCAGTGTGGTTTGTCCACATTTGAGGGCTTGAATGTGTATATAATTATTATTATTTGGTAAATTGATATTGAAGTTGAAGTATGAGGTTAGGTATTTATTTACAGTTGGTGTTGTGTTGCACAGAGTATATGCTTCAGAAGCTTGGAATGGAGGCTGCTACAGTTCCTGAATTGTGCTATTCATTATACAAGACTTATGGGACAACAATGGCTGGTCTTCGGGTACAATTTAATTTAACTAACCTTTCAATAAACTTGTATGCAAACACTCTTTTTTATGCAAATAGGATGATTATTGAACTTTTTATTTTCTCTCGTCCCTTGCCAGGCAATTGGCTACGACTTTGACTACAGCAACTTTCATAGGTAATTTCTCATTGCATTTTTTTGTCCTTTTGGTTATTTCGGTATTTGTCTATTCATTTGAAGCCAAGTGAAATTAGCATGTAACACTATTTTGTGTTGAGCAGTTCTGTTCATGGGAGATTGCCATATAATCTACTAAAACCAGACCCTGTTCTCAAGGGCATTTTGCAAAGCTTGCCTTTTAGGAAAGTGGTATGTTTTCTTTGTTAATTCTTTTAATAATATTGAAAGTAATACCTGATTGGGTGGAAGTTTTTTATCATATTATGTATGTGTGATATGTATTTGTTTGTTTCCCTTTTGCAGCTTTTTACCAATGCAGACACGGGACATGCGATTAGAGTGCTTAAAAGACTTGGACTCGAGGACTGTTTTGAAAGAATTATTAGCTTTGATACCCTGAATTCATCTGACAGCATCATCCCTTCTAATGAAAATGAAAAAGTCGGCAGTGAAATTTTTGATTTCTGTGAGTACACACGCCGTCCTGATTCTGATACGGTGCTTCCAAAGACACCAGTTGTCTGCAAACCTTTTGAAGATGCATTTGAAAAGGCTTTCAAGTTGGCTGACATTGACCCTCAAAGAACAGTAAGAGTGCATATATTTCCCTCATTAATAGACTAACCTTTTGAAGATCTTCCTTTCTAATAGCTGTTTTCGTTTGTCTTAAATTATTGTAATAACACTTTTCATCATGATCTCACTTCTGTATTTTTTACACCTAATGACTAATCTATTATAATTTATACTCCAAAAAAAAGATAGGACATGATGCAAAACCTTAGTTATTTATTGACAAGCAGGTTATGCACGAGAACACTGTCATTGTTCTTACTCCTCCAGACATGTTATTGTGATAAACAATATTTATTTATGACTTACTTTTTCTTATTGTTTTTGCTCTTTTCAGTTGTTCTTCGATGACAGTATCCGCAATTTACAGACAGCTAAACGTTTGGGCCTCCAAACAGTTGCGGTAAGTGGTCCCTAATGGTTAGTGATGAATGAATGAATATTTGCGTTTTGTTTGAACACATCAGTGTAAGTATTATAATTATAGTATTCTGCATTCGAGTTTTCCATTGTATTTGTTTTTTATGATTTGAAAAGAATTAAGGTTAAAAAAACAATTAATTTGTGTTTAAGAATTAAATTTTAAAAGGATTGCTTTTATTTGGATGATGATCAAATGGCCCTTTTCTCCTATCCAATAAAAAACAGCCAGTTGAATGAAACTTATAAAACTTTTGTATGTTAGTTAGATTCGTTATTCCTTTTTCTTTTGTTGGGAAACAGCCAGTTGAATGAAACTTATAAAATTTTTGTATGTTAATTATATTCAAGGTTCATTTTTCTTTTTGTTGGGAAACCAATTAGGTTTTTAAGGTGTCAATTGCAATACAGAAAAACATGTTCAACAGATACTATTTGTCACATTAAAGAGCAATTTGTAAAGTGTGTACGCATGCGCTTTGTTTTCTTTCTGCAAGCTGCATGTAACATAGCAGTACTTTGGTATACACACACGAGATTACTCTGTTAAATAACATACCATGTACTACATAAAGTGAATTTATGTGTCAATTCTAATTGCCACGTGGATGCAGGTTGGTACATCCGTGCGCAGTACAGGAGTGGATCACGCATTAGAGAGTATTCATAATATCAGAGAGGCATTTCCAGAGCTATGGGAAGTCGATGAGAAGCATGGAATCGTCAACTACAAGGTTGCAATTGAAACAACAGTAAAAGCGTAGATCAGAAGTTTATCCACTATGATTTGTTTGTGGCGGTATCTTTTAGTACGTTGGTAAAAGAATAGCTCACAAGCTTGTCCACCATGATTTGTTTGTGGTGTCTTTAGTATTTTGGTACCTATGTAATTTATTATATTGATATGTGAATCTTAATCTTAATTCTTAGCTATTGCATTTATATGTGAATCTTAATTCTTAGCTTCAAATTTGAAAACAATGTGATTTATAAAGCGAGGTTTCTTTTGACTGATTTTGTATTCTCTTATTCATTAACTATCTTGCATCTATATATCAATTAAGTGTCCATTGAAACAGAGAAAACCAGTCAAATACAAAGCGCGTTCGCCGTTTTCCCCCTTTTAAATGCAACGATGTATAATAGTTTGAAAGCAATGTGATTATTAATAATCTACCAAACACATTGTGTATAATCTCTCAGATAATAATATTTAATCATGTAATGGAAATATTTGTACAGCATGTGACTTTTGAAGGAAAACAAACATCCTCAAGACTTTTTTGGTGTTTTATCAATCATGTGATTTTCGGATATCAATTAGCGTTTATTCGCAATTTTTAAGTTCACCGCTGAGCTTTTATTTTTTTCAAGGAAAAGAGAAAAAGATCGAATAAACCCTAATTTTTAGAGATTAAAAGTTCGGGGGTTGGTTACGCAAATGAAAGGTTTTAACACTCTAAATGTAGTATTTTATACGAACCTCTTACATTTATTTATCTTGTGCTAAAATTAATTGTGATTTGCTTGTGAAAATGTTAATGTAAATAAAGAAGAAAGAAAAATGTTTTTTGTATTTTGTTGATAACATATCCGGAGTAAACAATTTTCAATTTTTTCCAAAATTTAGTGTTTCGGAAATCCTTTCTTGCCTTTTTTCTGTTTTTCAAGTTAGATTTTAAAAAAAGAAGAGTTATTCGACCTAGATATAAGTTTGAATAAACGAATTAAAAGAAAGGAATCCTTCTCTCTTCCTTGGTTTTGGTTTCGGCCTTGTGAGGTGTTTATGTGGTTTGAGGGTTTTATTGGTGTATTGTGTATTCAGTTTTGAGATGTATTGTGTATTTGGTTTGTGGTTCGAAATTTGTGAGGCTTGTTGGTTTTGTGTTGCTGTTTGAGTTGTTCTTGGATATTTGGTGTATTGGCTGTTTGGGTTTGAGTTGGTTGTTGTGATGTTGTGTTAGAATTTGGCCCTTCAAGAAAATTAAGGTTTTAATCTTTGTAAAAATTTTCCTCCCCCTTCACTGATTTCTAGACAATCTTTATATGGACTAATTTGTGGACATTTGAGGATTGTGTTTGTACTGGATTTTTAGGGTTTGAGATGCTATGGCCAAATCTGGAAAATACAGAGTACACAAATGTGTAGGACTGAATTGCCCTTGAAACACCAATGAATTTCTGGACAAATTGGACAAATTTGATTTTTGGACGAAATGGACTTTTAAAACAAAGTAAATAAAATAAAAGTAAAAAAAACAGTAAAATTTGAAATAGTTAAAGAATTAAAACATAAATAATAATAAATCAAATTTAAATAAAAATAAAAAACAACAATAATAAAAAAATAAAAGTAATAATAATAACATAAAAAACTGTCGCCTTTGGAACCATAAAAATGAGGTATTTTAAAATACCTCGCCGCCGAAATTTCGTCTGAAACGACGAAAAAATCCGGTTTAAAAAGACATGTAAAAAAAGAAAATTAGGTCAAAAAATGGGATATGACACTTATGATCGTAAAAATACACAATATTTAATCATTCAATCATGTAATATTCAAGTATCTTATTAGGAATTCTGTCAGAAAAAAAAAGTATATATTTCGGTCTTGTTTTTCTCCATTCATATTGATATTCAATCATGTAAATGTATTTGCTTATAAAATACTTACAGTGCTTGCACGATTTTTTTATTCACAAGTTACTAGTAAATATTGCAACGGTGAGTTTGAAATGCAGTTAATAATAATATGAACCATATACATCGTTAAATATGAATGAACCTAAAAAGTTAATTTTGCTTATATTTAAAAACGGAGGGAGTACTTTCCAAGACAATAAATAATCATAATCACATGCTTAAACGAAAAAACGAAGATATACAAGAGTAACAGCTGAACTTGAGTTCTAAGCCATGTCAGCTAAACTTATCTCAAAAGAAACTGCTGAAAAAGCAACCTAACAAAGATCATCTTAATAAATATTTATTTCCCGTGAAAGCTTGGAATTGTGCAGTCCCTGTCTTCTTAGATGACTCTTGACTAGCTTTTATAATGTCAAGATAGTGATAGTCGCTCATCAACGAGAATCTACTACCTTAATAAGTTAGTAGGTAGTTAAAAATGTACATATGTATATACATTTTTTCTTGGTTGTTTAATATTTCAAAAATTGCAAATGTTATTGTGACTAAATTTTAGCGGTGTTCAAAACCGAACTAATCCAATAGAAAAACCGTAAATTGAACCAATCTAAATCGAAACTGCAAAAAACCGCATTTGGTTTGAATGTATTCAGATTACTTTTTAACTCAACTGCATGGTTTGGTTTGGTTTGGTTTGCGGTTTTCATTTTATCAACTGAACCAAACCAAACCAAACCGCAACATAATAAAAACAGTAATTAAAATTTATGTCACCTAGACCAATACTCATAGAAACTCAATGAAAACTTTTATAAAATGAGATATTTTTTCTCGTGTTAAGTTTCTTCTTTGCTTTTTATTTCAAAAATGAATTTATGTGTTACTTAAACCTTTAGAGAATGATAATATCTTAGTATTTTACATTTCTTACATAATAGAATTAATTTTTGTCCACGTTTTTAATTTGGTTTATGTTTTTTTGGTGAAAATGAAAATGTAATGTAGAATGAAATTAAAAACACTGTCTAAAACATTGCTGAAAATATGTTGTGTTTTACGTTTTTAACTTGATTTTAATGTTGATTTTTTTTTTTATTGTCTCGAAAAAACTGCACCAACCGATCCAATCCAAACTGCATTGGTTTGGTTTGGATTGTATTTTAAAAGTCAACCGAACCGAACCAAACCAAACCGCATGTTTTTTTATCTTGCGGTTCGGAATTAACCTCAAAACCGAATCAAACCGCACCGCAAACATCCTTACTAAATTTGGTAAATCTCTCATGAAACCTATCAGAACTTTAAGAATATTATCTTCTTTGATGAATAATTAGTTTAGAACTTAAAAACAATTAAACAAAAATGAATATCTTCTATAGATTTTTTTTTTTTAAAGTTAAATTAACCCACCTAAATTGACACCAGAGGGAATCAAACCTGAGGCTTTGAGGAGGAGCGCACTCCTAAGTTTCAAGCCAATACCATTAGACCAATCCAAGTGGGTTTATATAGATTGCATTAACGAAACATAAGATGTGTAAATATCTTATCTACTTTTTTAAATATTATATTATATAAAATGAAGTACTATTTTGATCTTTAATAAAAAAATAATAATAATTCAGTTTAGTCTTTGAACAAAAAATATGCAACTTTTATCTAAAAAACAAAGACATATTAGTCCAAAGGTCAATATTTACAAAACTCATGTTTTTGGGCGTTGTTGAAATGAAATATTTAAAAAGTTACACTTTTTTAGGTTTTTTATTTTATTAGATTAAAAATTCCATTTAATCTAATCCAATTAAAAGTAAAAAAAGATGCACAATTTGTCATATGAAAGCAATAACATTAAATAATTATATTTTCTAAATTTATATTACTGAAAAGACGGGCACTCACATACGCGTCTTTCTGCTCTTTTTATTGTGCTAACGCGTGAAGATTTTCAACGAAATTTTATAGAAATTTTGCGTGTTAATTAAAAACGATATTTTATGTAATTTTTTTAGATATAGATTAAATTATAAGTATAGGTATTTGTGACTTTCAAATGTAACACACTTAACAAACCATATTTATATTTTTCAATGACAACAATAATATAACAAATATAACAAAAATTTTGATTATTTTTTTTAATAAAACCAACGATATAACACTAGTAAAATACCAACAATATAACATTATTATAAGAAAATTTGTTTAAGGATATAAATGGAATAACAAAAAAGTCAGCCTAAAATAGCTCCAACATCCCCTATTCTCTTTATATATAGTATATATTAATAGCGTCAGAAAATGAGAAGGTTACGGTGAGTTTTTTTAAGAGGAATTAAGAAAAAGAAGAATTTGAGAGAAAGACTATTGCTTGGTTTGTAAATGACAAATCTCCAATTTTATAGGCTCCCCAAGAGAGTGGTACACACATAAAGATAATATTCTACAATTTTAAGAGAAAGTTCTACACACTTTACTCTACTAGTTACATTTTAACGTTAGATCTCCCAACAACTCACTTATTTCTACTTCATGCTAGAATTTCCTTAGTAACTATTAATTAATTTGGCCTATCACTTAATTAGTCTAGTGGACCCATCAAGTTTACAATTCAAAAAATAAGTGAAACTCTTAAAACAAAATGTTTTTGAACTGCTCTAAGGATGACCTTTTTAACTAAGTGCACTTTGTTTTTCTTTTTGGGTGAAATGGGTGGATTTGAAGAAGATGGTTATAGGTGGAAGAGGATGGTGTGGTTAATGGTGATGTTGTTTTTATAGGGGGTGTAGAAGAATTGTTCTCACCCTCTCCTATCTTTATTGTACTTTGCATTGGATACACATGTATTGTTTGTTAGGATCATGTAGAAGAAGCTAAAATTCAATTGCAAAAATGACATGATCGAGCTATTTTGTGAGAGCAAACTACATGACCTTGACTGGGACCCCTAAAAAATAAAAGTCGTTATTTTGTTTTTCTATTTTGTACTTTTATATTTTTTGGATTTTAATTATTTGGGATAATTATTTTTGAATTTTGTTGCAATTAAAGATAAATCAATGAGATAAAAGAACAATCAACATGAAGATCAATTTAATATTTTTAAAATTCGTTTTCATGAAAACACTAGGCATGAGATGATAAAATGTGTGATGACTTATGATTTATTTTTACTTTTATGATAAGACAAAATTTAAATGAGTTGAATGATGATGACTCATCATGGTTATGGAAAGAATCAAGATTCAAGAGTGTTTACAGAACGTTAACACACTAGCATTCACACAACTCATTTTTGTTTTATGATATTCATGGAAATGTTTGGTTCATGAATCTTTTGTTCTGTATATACTATAAGTTTGTCTATACTAAGTCATTAAATAATTCTCCAACAACACTGTGAATGAATATTATGTGTACATGCATGTCCTCAAAGACAATGAAACTATACCAACAAACTCAATTCAAACAAATTTATATTTTCTAGTCTGGTAAATCATACAAGTGGAAAGGTAAAGTGTTCAGAATGATGCCAAAAATTATTAAGGACTTAGTTATTATAAATAATAATAGAGTAAATAGTTCTTTTTTTTTTTAAAATAAAGCTTATATCTCTCTTGACCAAAAAAAAAAGAAGCTTATATCTCTAATATTTCATTTGAGAAAAAAAATATGTACGTATATATAAGTAGATTTCCAAATTATCAGATGCATTATTATTATTTTTGAAAAAGACGAATTCATATGATATAGGTACTACACTATAATGCAATTGATGTTTGGAACATCACTACCAACCCGAGCTAGTCAAATTTTAATCCTAATAATCATAAATTATAAGACTTAAGAACCCTTTCAAACGAGTTAGGATCATCTTTATTTCTTCTATTTAAAGATATAAATACACAAAGAAATTCAAATAATAATAATAATAATAATAATAATAATAATTAATTATAGTAGAATCAACTATTTTTTATTTTTTTAACCCTTTAAAAATATCATCTATTTAATTGTCATTGTTTTTTTTCCCTATACGTCACAATTAGCTTGAGACCATAGATCTCACTTTTAAAGATTACATTTGGGCGGTTGGATAATGTGCAACCCAAATGGTTTGAGTCACCTCCCAAAATAAATTGATACTTTCTCAAACCACCCTCTATAATATATTCTCATAGACCTTTCAAAATATACTACGAAATATAAAAATTCAGGTAATCTATATGCTCCCCTAAAAAAAAAAAAAGTTAATCTATATGGTCGACAATGCATATCGAAATACTATGGATGCTATAACAACAATTTAAAATAAATTTGTCAAAAAAAAAATTAAGCAAATAGTCCTAAACACAACATCTAAACATGGTAAGTTTTCCGAAATACAAGGAGTACAAATAAGAAAAGTTTTTTTTTTGTTAGAAAAGGTTTAGGTGAATTAAGATTCATGAAACACTAACAATATATTTATAAATTATTCATTAAAGATGTCTTTACGGACATGGAAGTTGAATTCATGACCTTATGAGTGGTTCAATTCCTTAGACACCATTAAACCAGAAACGATCCAAACAAGAAACTCAATTATGTATTGTGGAATACTTGAATGACAAATTAGGAAAGGAAAGTTAACAAATCTTATACTCCTTTCGGTCATTGTTATAAGCAAAATTTCACTTTTTAGATATATTGAATAGTTAATATATCAAGACTTTATTATAGTCTAGATACATTAATTATTCAATATATTTAAAAAGTCAAATTTTGTTTATAATAGTAATCGGAGAGAGTATGAATTTTCAGCTAATGTTTATCATTAATTAGCATGGATGAAAAGGAAATTAGTTTGTTCATAATATAGATAATGTTAATTTTTTTTAATGATAAATGTTAGTATGTTAGTAATTGTTATATTAATATTTTTTTCTTCATTAGAATTTAAATCCGAATCTTTAACTCCTTAACCGTTTTAATCTCTTGGCTCATATCTAGTAAGGAAAATGGAGGGCTTAATTTTAGAGGTATCGAGAATTTCAGAATAAAAAGCTTACTATACTACCAATCTTTATTTCTTACTCATGAGAGTTTTCAAAGATTTTTTTTTTTTCAACAAGGATTTATTAGAAGTGGAACGTATGATCAACTTGGTTATAAACATGTGCAATATTGCACATGTTAAAGGAACTAAAAATATCAACTTTTTATTAAAAAGCAACAATCATTTAATATAAAATGTACAAGTTTCATTATAAATTTATTATTTTAAACTTGTTTATTTTAATGGCAAGATAATATATAGATAGATAGATAGATAAACATAAAGAGATTAGATCTCAAGTATTACACAAAAAAGAAAAAAGAAAAACATCAGAAACCTCCAATGAAAAACCACCAGCACCCTCAAATATGCCGAAACCCCTAACAACAGCTCCTTAATGAACCATCACCACCAACAAAGTTCAATTAAGAACCCGATAATGATTTTTGCTTCAAACGTTCAACTTCGACCACCAATCAACTTCTGGTCTATCGAAGGAGACATCACAAAAGCCTAAAAGGACATGAGTCAAAAAACTAGCTCCTGACCTCGAATCAAAAGTGATCGGCCCACTAGACTCCAACACAAATCAATAGGGCACCCTCAACTCACGAACCACCAGAGCAGACACCTTAACCTTTCCAAAATGTGGCCCACCATTATCCTGATGCCAAATTCCTAAGACGAGAAAAGGTGGAACAATAGCGCAAAGTGAACCAGCTCGAACACAAACAAATCAAAACAGGACACAAAATCAACCTGCATCACCACCACCTGAACAACACACACGAGCACTGTTACAACGCCACCCACCAGCAACCCAACGAAAACAAACCACCAACATCGGAGGGAGACTACCACCCAAACGAGCAACTGGACCTGAATAGACCGGCACACACCCCAACCCTTGGCTAGACAACCACAAACCACCACAATTCTTACGACGACGAACGATCCGGGAGTTGAGAAGAAGGAGGATTGATCGTGAATGATGTAACATCCTGGTATTTTATATACATTATACGTAAAGAATTTAAGAAAGATGTCTCCTGTCATCTAGTTGTTTGATCGGTTCGGTTCAAAATAACTATAATAGAATAATCTTCTATGTACTTATATTTATGTCTTTGGCTTTGGTACATTGTTTTGATATTAATGAAGGGAAATTTTGTATAGTAAGAAATAGGATGAATTGTTTTTAATAAATAAATAAATAAAATATAGGTGTAGTGAATGAAAATTAGAACAAGTAAGAAGCTATGGTTGGGTTTTTTTTTTTTTATATCGAACTAATATCCCATATAAAAAAAATGCTAGCCACGTTGAAGTTATGGTTACTTAACACTCATGGTTATTATGATTCATTGGTTCCTATCTTTTAGCTTATAACTTTGACTCATTAGATTCTTCCATATTCATAACCCACGCTGAGGATTGATTGAGTGGAGTATAAGTCTCTTAATTAGTTATTTTAGGTACCGTTTGATCAGACTTTTTTTCGGGTCTAAAAGCTACTTTAAAACAAAGTTCAAATAAAGCTCTTTAAAGTTGTTTGGTTTCTTTATTGTTTTTTAGTTTTAAAGTTATTTTTAAGTTAAAAGTTGTTTGGCAAAATATTGTACAAAACTTTGAATTTATTACTTTTTTGGTGACGTCCGGGGTTCGAATTCCAGACCTTGCATATATTTATGCGTTATCTTTATCAACTGAGATAAGCTCACGATGACAAAACTTTGAATTTATTATGAATTAACATACTAAATAAAAAAAATGTTTAAAATATTTTTTTAAGGGAAAAATGTTTAAAATATAAAAGATATATTTTTACAAATACTATATTTACTCAATGACGTTTATTTTGTGTAACATAAATACAAATTTGTATCATCATATAAAGGACTTGTTAAATATTTGAATAGGAGAAATAATTTAAGGAGGCTCAAATAATAACATAAATAATTTTTTTTGAACATGATAATAACATAAATAATATCCCAAAGGGGAAAAAAATTCTTAGGCAATTTTTAGTGCGACTTGATACTGTTCATTCGTCACCTTCATTCTAGATTTCTTCGACCAAAGGAAACCTCAAATCAACCCTCATCCACCGTCTTCTTTATCTCTGATCATCATGAAAGACTGGAAATGTCTCATAGATTTCCCAACTCCTTCAGATTTAGCTAAAACAAAACCCAGCAAACCTAACCCTAATCCACCCAGCAGCTCCATCAAAGAAACCATCATCCCCACCACCAATATTCCTTCGAAAACCCTAGGAAACATTGAATCCACCACAGATAACAACAAAAACGCACCTCTGACTCATCAAAAGCAAACAAAATCGTTTGCTCAAGCTGTATCTAACTTGTGTGATATTCCATCTTCTCAGTTGCCACAACGGGTCCTAAAGGGTGATAACTTCTCAATATCCATTCCGGAGGAGGAGTATTTGGTAGGATTGGAAACATGCAAGTATAATCTTCATGCAAGGATTATTTGGCCAAAAGGGTCTTCCCCTCTCACTGTTCAAGCACTTTGCAGTAAGCTATTAGTTCTATGGAAGGATCTCAGCCTATGAGGAGTTTCTTCTTTAGGTAAAAGCTTCTTTGAATTTACCTTTACGCGTCTGGAGGATGTCAAGCGTGTTAGGTCAGTTTCATCTTGGAACCTGAATCCTGGTATCATGAAACTCTTTGCTTGGACTAGGTATTTTAACCCTAATTTGCAAAATAGCACATCTGCGCAAGGTTTGGGTTAGGGTCCATGGTTTACCACAAGAATATTGGAGACCTAAGATATTGTTTGCTATAGCTAGTAGTGCTGGTACCCCTATTTGCACTGATGCCGCATCAGCTAAACCAATGATTGAACGTACTTTTGGCCAGTTTGCAAGAGTTTTAGTAGACATGGATGTAACACAAACCTTAAGATACAAGGTTTTTGTTGAAAGGAAGAATTATGCTTTTTTTGTAGACCTTGATTATGAAAATATTCCAGAATTTTGCAATCACTGCAGGAAGATAGGGCACAATATTGATTACTGCAAGTTTCTAAGGATCCCTGAGGTGAAGGAGGGCGCAGAAGGTAGAAAAAAAAATGCTCAAGCTCCTACAAAAGATATATGGCAGGAGAAATCTAGAGTGAATTGGCATTTGAATGGTGATAGGAACACTAAATTTTTCTATCAAGTTACCAAAATAAAAAACAAAACTAAAGTCGTTTCCTCACTAAGGAATGATGAAGAAATTGTTACTGATCCTAATATTATTTCTAATCATATTGTAAACTATTATAGCAACTTGTTTTCTACTAACTCTTTTTTGCAGGATGATTCACTTGTTGAAGAAGTTATTCCATCCCTGATTGATGAAAACACCAACAATCTTCTCACTATGATTCCTACTGAAGATGAGATCAAATCTACAGTGTTTGGCAAGAATGGAGAGGGTGCCCCAGGCCCTGATGGCTTTGGCGCTTGTTTCTTTCAAAATTACTGGAGCATAGTTCATAAAGAGGCCTCATAAGCTATCATTGAATTCTTCACCACTGGTTGGCTTCACTCAAACTTTAATGCAAATTCTTTAATTCTTCTCCCAAAGAATCATAATGCTGATACAATAGAGCAGTATAGACGAATAGCTCTTTCAAATTTTAAATTCAAGATTATATCTAAAGTTCTGGCAGATAGATTGGCTAGTATTTTACCAAACATCATCTTTGTGGTACAAAAGGGATTCATCAAGGGCAGAAATATTAAAGATTGCATGATATTGGCATCAGAAGCTATAAATGTTCTTGATAAAAGAAGCTTTGGTGGTAATATAGCTATGAAAATAGATGTCTCAAAAGCATTTGATACCCTCAACTGGGCTTTTCTTATTAATGTCCTTCATTGTTTTGGCTTTAACCAAATATTTTGTAATTGGATAAGAAACATCCTTCACTCAGCTAGAGTGTCAATCTGTGTCAATGGAACTCAACAAGGGTACTTTAATTGTAAGAGAGGGGGTCAGGCAGGGAGACTCACTCTCTCCCCTTCTTTTTTGTATAGCAGAAGAAGTCCTTAGCAGAGGGATTTCAAAATTAGTGGATGAAGGGAAACTGGAACTCATTAGTGCCTCTAGAAATGCTAAAATTCATTCTCACTGCTTTTATGTTGATGACTTGATGGTGTACTGCAAAGGGAAAATAGCTGGCTTGGAAGCTTTAAAGAACTTGTCCATCAGATATGCCAATTGCTCAAGCCAAATCATCAATACTTCAAAATCTTCATTCTTTGCAAGTGGTATTAGCCAACATAGACTTCAGAGTATTGTTAACTTGCTGGGTTTTACTCAAGGATCATTACCTTTCACTTATCTTGGAGCACCCATTTTCAAAGGTAAGCCAAAGAAAATTTACTTCCAATCAATTGCTGACAAAGTAAAATTAAAACTTGCATCTTGGAAAACATCTCTTCTTTCTATTGCTGGCAGGGTTCGACTTGTAAAATCTGTTGTGCAATCTATGCTTCTCCACACAATGAATATCTACTCTTGGCCAGTTAGCTTACTTAAAGATATTGAAAGATGGATGAAATTTTTTATCTGGAGTGGAGATATTAATAAGAGAAAATTGGTCACTGTGGCTTTGAAAAAGGTTTGTGCTAATTTTGAAAAGGGGGGGCTCAATGTCAGATCTCTCATTGCCCTTAATGAAGCAACCAACATTAAGCTTTGCTGGGATTTATTACAGTCTCAGGAACAATGGGCTCAAATTATCAGAAGTAGAGTTTTAAGGGGAAACAATTGCATCAGACACCATGTCTTTTCCTCCATATGGAGCAGCGCAAAAAATGAGTTCAACATCATCAAAGATAATTCAAATTGGCTTGTTGGAAATGGCACTCAAATTAATTTTTTGTTGGATTCTTGGTGTGGAGACCCTCTTCATCAGGTTCTCAACGTTACTAATGATGTGATGTCAAATTTCTCTTCATCTTTGATTGATTATATATTAAATGGGCACTAGAATTTCCCTTCCAATCTGATTCATCTTTTTCCTACCTTGAGAAGCCTTGCTGCGTAAGTTACCATTCCTCTGCAAGATAAATCTGATACTCTAGTTTGAAAACACACGTCCTCAGGTATGTTGACTCTTAAGGATGCTTATGAGTACAAGAGACATCATCCACCAAAGACACTGTGGGCCAAATCCATTTGGTCCAAAGATATTCCACCTGCAAAATCCTTGTTAGCATGGAGAATAATGCATGATAAAGTACCAACAGATGATAACCTAATGTCAAGAGGATCTCTTATCCCTTCAATGTGCTCTCTCTGTTTGAGTAACAATGAATCAACATTTCATCTTTTCTTTCAATGTCCTTATGCAATCAATATTTGGAAATGGTTTGCTTCTGTCCTAAATCTTAACCTTCATTTTCAAACAATAGATGATATATGGAGTCTCTGCCACAAAAGATGGAACCCGCAGTGTAAACTAGCCGTTACATCAGCCTTGATAAACATTTTAAATGCGAAATGGTATGTTAGGAATCAAATCAGATTCAATGACAAGACAATTCATTGGAAATCTGCCATCTCCAATATCATATCAAATGTTTCCCTCTCATGTAACCTCTCCAATGCAGTTCCTTCTTCAGCAATATCTGATTTCATCATTCTAAAGAAGCTCAATGTTTGCATTCACCCTCCCAAAGCCCCTAGAATCATAGAAGTCATTTGGCATCCCCCAATCTTTCAGTGGATCAAATGTAACACAGATGGATCAGCTAGCAACAATACTTCATCTTGTGGCGGTCTGTTTAGGGACAAGGATTCAAAATTCATTCTTTATTTTGCAGATAATACTGGATCAGGAAGCGCTTACAATGCTGAACTATCAGGTGCAATGAGAGCTATAGAGGTGGCAACCCAACATAATTGGAATTATTTCTGGTTAGAGACTGATTCTGCTTTAGTGGTAAATGCATTCAAAAATAATTCTTTGATCCCTTGGCATCTAAGAAACAGATGGAACAATTGTTTGATTAGCTCTAGAAGAATGAATTTCTTAGTTACTCATGTATATAGGGAAGGAAATAGGTGTGCTGATGCTTTAGCTAATTTTGGTTTGACTGTAAATCATCTAATTATATGGTTAGAGATCCCTTCCTTTGTTAGGAGTCATTATGTTCAAGATAGGTTATGAATGCCTAACTTTAGATTTGTAAATTGTTAGAGAGGTTTTGGTACGGTCCCCCTCTCATTTCGTGTTTTGTTTCCTTTTCTCTTTTGGTTAATGCATTTTGGGTAGTCTTAGCTTTCTGCTAAGCTGCTTTTCAGTTTAAAAAAAATATATCAAAGTTGTTTGGAAAATTAAAAACAATAACGAGAATATATCTATAAGGAGCTGAAGAATATATCAAGGGTTAAATATGTTTTTGATCTCTATAAATATACCAACTTTTCGTTTTAGTACCTCTAAAATTTTCCTTCAACTTTTAGTCCCAATAAAATTTCAATCACTACTTTTAGTCCCTATTTTTAAGTTAATTTTTGTATTTTTTTAATGAAATTGTGCATAAATGTGTAGAATACTGTAAAAAAAAATCCCAAAAAAAATTAGATTTTTTTAACAAAACATAAATTGAATATGAATTTTTAACCGTCAAAAATATAAAAATTCATATTAAATTCATGTTTTCTTAAAAAATTCTAATCTTTTTTAGGAGAGATTCTTATAATATTATGAATTTTTCTGCAAAATTGTATTCAAAAATATAAATTCTACATATGAGTTTACTTTAAAAGATGGACCAAAAGTGAAGATGGAAATTTTTTAAGGGACTAAAAGTTAAAGAAATTTTTTAGAGGGACTAAAACGAAAAATTGATATATTTATAGTGACCAAAAACATATTTAACACATATATCTATAATATGTATATGTGTGTATATATAATGAGAATAGTTAGTTGGTTTTTTCTTTTCCAATTATACCTATAACAAATTTTGTTATAACAATTTTTTTTATAAGAACACCATATTTTTAGTGTCAGTAAAAAAGATAAGAATTTATGTTATATAATATTATATTTGTTACATTGTTGGTGTCATTGAAAAAGATATGTTTAGTTTTTTTAATAAGAAAAAGATATGCATAGAGTTTGTTACAATACAAATATGTAAAATATATATATAAGTATAATTTTTTTAGGCAACTACACTTGTACTTTTAATTAAAATCAAAATTTTATAAAAATGATTATACGCATTAAGGAACACTAAAATAAATTATACGCATTAGCGTAACAAAAAATAAAAATATAAAGTATTAGTTTAAATGCTAATGTGTGTGTATATATTTCCGAGGTTGAAGAAAGGGAATAAAAATATTCGGTGTCATTCAATGACAACGTGAATAAAAATATTTGCGAGGTTGTGATAATTAAAAGATATTGAAATTAACATATAAGTGATAAAAAGATAATAAAATCCCTTCAAAAATAGATAATAAAATTAAATGGACCCTCCTTAAAAAAAATTAAATGGACCGGTTCAGAAAAAATAAAATAAAATAAAATGGAAGAAAAAAGCATATTGAAAAAATAAAATAAAATGTTGTCGGCGTGAGTTGAAGAGAGATGCTTGTGAAATAAATTGTCGAGAAGTAGTTTTTTGAAGTAACATTCAACAACTTTTGGTCAAAGCTAATTCCATTTAATTTTATGCATTCTAAAAAAATACTGTTTTTAGGAGGTACTTTATTGATATTGTGTTTGGCCTAACTACTCCTTAAAAATGTAGAGAAGCTGAAAAAAAGCCGGACCACACGGTATCTTAGTCCATCTCAAGTTCATATTTCAAGCTCCCTTATTTGTTTCTCTAACTTTCATTACGTGCTCCTTTGCCAGTCTCACGTCATCAAAATATTAGACCTGATTTGCATGCCTCTTTCCTTTATAAATCATATGTTCTCAAGTTAATCACTCACACATCACACCATTAATTCCATCATCAACTCTTGTTCATCCAAATTAATTTCAAAATTCATGGAAGTCTAAGAATCACTACTGCGCCTTTGTTCGATCGGGCTAATTTTTGAGCAGCGTGTTCGCAACATGTAGTTCTTCATTTTCATCGGTCTGATCGTCAAAATAATGCCTGGAGCGAGAGAAATTGTGTCTGCACCGTAATTGAGAATTTAAGGCTTAGGGAAGGAAAGCGTTCAAGGTACCAAAGAAGAGATGATGCATGCTTTGGTGTTCTTGCTTGAAGCGCGTACGAGGATAAAATTGGGTTTTTGATTTAATTGTAATTTTTAGACTATTCGAAGGATGTTTATTTTAAGAGCTTTAATAAGAAATTTTATTCATGTTTTTGATAAGAAATGATTATTTACGATTTTTTTATTTTATTTTATAAAAATAGTAGTCTTTTCTTATAAGAAGAAGTAGGCGTAACATCTTGGATCAAAATTCAGAACGTTACATTATGGTATCAGAGTAGACCTCTCCCAGTACAGTGTGGTTCGAAGACGAACCAAGCAGAAGCTGGTGGGCATGTAACACCCAAGGCTGACGAGGGGGGGAGTGGTCGCTGGTGCACAACGCACGACAATGAGCGGCTCCCGACAACTTCTAGAGGAACCGAATCACATCGGAATGAGAGGGATCCGGAGGCCGTGTAGGTATGAGACTACATGGTTGAATGAAGACTTATAAGAATTGTTTGGTACTACCTATATCAACAAGATGCATCATCTTTTTGGTAACCCATTCCATAAGAACTCCACAGTTAAGCGTGCTTGACTTGGAGTAATCTTTGGATGGGTGACCAACCGGGAAGTTTCCCGGTAAGCGTGTGAGTGAGGACAAAACATGCTGAAAAGACTCGTGTTGATTTGTGGGTCAGTCGGCAATCCTAAGAGCAGTCTGGGATGTTACAAAGGACCTGCAGCCGCCGGCAACAGAGCGGTCATGAATGCTTAAGGTGCGACAAACGACTACTCCGTCGACACGAAACATCTTCACACCTAGCTCTGTTGAGAAACAACAACCAAACAACCAAATCCTAAATCCAGGAGAACAGGAGATCCGTCAGCGGCAAGGCTCTAGTGGCACAAAACGACAACTCAGACAAAACACAACCCCAACAACTCACGAAAACCGTCCCAACACACCGCCACGTAACAGTGGCGATCCTTCTCTTCCACTTGAACCGACCGACAACAATATCCAAGAGTAACATTTTTCTCATTGATTCATTAACCAGTGAAGTGCACAAAAAGTAAAAAAAGTAGAAATTACAACACATAATCTTCTCTAGAATGGTTATGAACTTGAATGGACGTTTCTCCGTGGATTCTTCAACTTTTGGTAATTTTTGAAAGTATTTTGAGACCTTTGTAGAATTGTTTTGAAAATAAGGAGACATCTTCTATGGATGCTTCACTTCACTCTTCCTAATATTCCCTTTATATGAAAATTCATTAAAGGGATCATCCACATTCGTATTATACATATTATTTTCCATTTAGCTCAAAATATTTTCTTTAGACCTAAATTGTTCCTTTAACTGAAGCAGATAACCCTAAGTATTATAAAAATCTAAAGTTACAAAGTAAAATAAAAAACTGAAAAAACTATAAAAAAAATTGAAGCGGCAAAATAAAAAGCATGTAAAAAGAGGTTAAGGTTTATACCTTGTCGACAACAAGTTCTTGATCTTTCAGTACCTATCATTTGCAAAATAAAAAGCAAGAATGCAATTACCATTAAGGTTTAGAGGTATCTGAAATGGTGAACAATTAGGAAAAATGTAGGATTTATGGGTTGGTTAGGGTTTTAAAGGCTATAGTAGAAAAAAAAATATTAATGATTCATTGATATTGTAAGGCAAGATATAAAATGAGACAAATTGTTTTAGCAAGAATGACATATATTAGAGGACAAAGGGAGTAATAAGTTTCAATTCAGGCCCCTAATTGCTTAGATTTCAATACAGGGTATTTTTATAATTTAAAATTAATCATATTTCTCTATTTTCTATTTCACTTCTCCTTTTCTTATATCAAACAATGCCTCAAAATTTCATATTAATTTTTTTACATATCTTTCCCTTGTCTTACACTCTCTCTTATGTATTTCCCCTTTCTCATCATATCTCCACACCCATATGAAATTTTTTGATATAAAATAATTAATTTAGTTAAAACTATTAAAAAAGTTCTATAAAAAAGACAAGAAAATTTATCAAAAAAAAAGAGAAAGAAGTAAACATTTGTTTTAGGGAGCAGAGTAAACATGTTAATTGTGCACAAAATCATCCAATCTATGCGCCGGATTTCATGTTGATGTTTTTTCTACACGAGAACAACTAACTCATTTCATTTATAATGATGTCCGAAATACAACGTGGGGACTAGATTGTGATCATAAGCAACCCGATTAGTTTGCCGCCTAATATAATTTACATGAAAGCTGTACTGATGAGATAACAAATGTTTGTAATGATAAAGAAGTCTTCCCAACTAGATGATTGGATAATTAACCTGATGCACTCTATTTATTATTGGATCACGACTTGCTACATTTATTTATACTTGTGCATTAACAATTCCAAGAATATTTGTTTAAAAATCAATTTCTGAAATATCTAAGAAGCTTAGAATCTGTTCTGCACTTTGATTAAGCAACCTCAATTGGTGAAATAAAAAGTGATATTAGGATAAGTTCGACAAGGTACATAAGTATGTGGAATTCAGCTTGAAATGAACCGGTACATCAGAAACTAAATAGCATGATTACAATAATCAAATAGGAAAAATCTATCTTAATAAATCAATAAAGATCATCTCAGTGAATACTTCTTTCCCGTAAAGGCTTGGAATTGCGGGGTATCTGCCTTCTTCTTGGATGATTCTTGACTTGCAACGTTCAGAGAAGCCTATTAACAGAAAAAAAATCATCATTAGATCATGTCAATAGACCACAAGTTCAATGTAATAAAATTCTCTGTTTCTCCAAAAATAATACTATAGTCTATAGATGAAACTTACCTTTGGCTGTGGTTGAACTTTGGGTGCATTTGCGTTTGAGCCAAAAACAAGCTTCCCTGAAGTTCTATTGGAACTGTCGGTTTTATGTTCAGTCTGTTGCTGCTTTGGAACTGGAGTGGAAGCTTGTTCAACTGATTGTGTCGACGGTTTACCATCCAAACGCCTCCCGATACCACTGAATGGCATCAGTCTGGGAACCTTTGCTGCTGGCTCTTCTTCAACTGAAATGCAAACAAAATATTTAAATCCTCTAGTGAAATTTTCACTTAAAAACAAACACAAAATTCTTCAAGCATATTCCAACATATAATAAAAGAATCATTACCTTGTGGAGATTCCTTACGAGACAAATCAGATGGCAAAGGCTTCTCAGGTTCTTTGTAATCAAGAGGTGGAGCAAACTCAACTTCACAATCTGTTTCTATTATACTGATTGCGGGAGAAGGTTTCGTTTCAACCACATCAATGTAATGCTTTTTGTTGTTATATGGAATCATTATAGTGCGTCCGGTTGTTAAACATGAGTAACTCCTCAATGAAGTTTCTAACCTGCAAATGATCAAGGGGAAGAAAAAAGATATTAATTGACACAATTATGTGATTTAATAAACACACAATTAGGGCTATGTTTGGATAAAAATCTCATTGAAGCAATTATAGCATAAACATTTATCTTCTAAGTGTTTATGTATAAGCAATAAGCTAATCCTGCAGAGAGCTTATGGAAATAAGTTGAAAACAACTTATAGACATGTCACAATTAAGCAGTTTCTGTAAGTTCTTTTAAACAGTTCCGCAAGTGCTTATAACAGTAGTTAAGCTTAAATAAGTCAATTCAAATACGCAATGGATATGGAATTCAATTATTCATACATGGCTTTTGGATCGGAGATATCCAAGAAGTCTTTGCTGTGAGGCTGCAACTTCACAAACTTTCCTTTAACAAGACTTGTGCTTTTCAGAGACACAATGTTTCCTTCCTGTAGGAGCAAATCTTCCATCATCTGAGAATTACAAGAACAGAAAAAAGAAATAAGATGTTATAAATAAAAATGATCACTCAATTAACTAAAGAGATATAAATATGAACAAAGAAAGAAAGGAAATCAGATATACCCAATTTGGTAAGAATACAATCCCCTCATCAGCGGTGAATTCCAGAACTCCACAGTGAGTAGTTCTTTCAGCAGAAGTATTTCTCAGTTCAAATAACATTGGATATTCAATGTTCAAATGTGCTGAAAGATTTTAACAAGAGTGTTAATTTAGCATATGGGAGGAAAAAATAATCAAATTATTGAAACCTAAAAGACAAATATAAACTTACCAAGGCGGTCTAGAGCTGAAGAGGGCATGATAACTGAAAGGAAAAAGAATTTGCATTAGCTATCAGAATTTCACAATGTTTGATTCCAAATAATACAATGTAACTATGTAAGGTGTTAGTGCACTTACTTTTATCGCCGTTTTCCAGAGTTGGCTGCAAAAAAGAAAAATTAGAAGTAAGCATACGCTTTAAATTGATGTGTCTGGTGTATTATTAGCATCTATTTCACTTTCACATAACGTTGAATCACTTTCATTTTCTTAAATTATTTATTATTAGTATCTATTTGTCAATATATCAAAGTCATGTTCAGTGTGTATGTTTCAGTACTTCATTTGGAGTCACATACAAGGAATAAATTATAAGTAACGAGTAAATAGAAAAGAGTTATCTACCCAATTTGTGTACATATAAAGAAGGTTCAAACATGTGTGCATATAAAGAATGTTCAAACATTAGAGTTATTGATCAAAACAATATAAATGTCTGATACGCAGCTGTAATGGGAGCTGCCAAAGATGTAACAATAATGCAATTTGTTTGTTTTCTTAGCAAGTAGTGATTGATTGTTGGTGTAAAACAATTTTAAAACATGCATATGAATTAAATTGGGTTAGAGAAGTTAGATATACATCAAGTGACATACCCTTTTAAGAGATGAGACCGGGAAACAACTGTAAACATGTTCAAAGATCTCTTTGCCGAGTCCGTTCCATAGATAATCATCATTCCATCCATGATGATCCTCATACAAATTCTCATTGCACTGACCCTCAATCGAAACCACATCCCACCGATCCTCGTTTGAAACTTCACATAACATATCCTCATAATGATCCTCATCACTCATCTGATCATCCTCATCTTCATTCTGTTGATGCTCAGGTGAATCATCATTCAACTGATCCTCATGCATATCCCCATTCTTCAGATTCACAACCGAATTCTACACATTAAAAAAAGAAGTTAATGAGACCACATCATTATATAACCATAATAAGTAACAAAGAACAATTTTGGAATGGACAGAACAACGGCATAGCAATTTAACAAGCTATCACACACATAGTTTCATTAAAAGCGGGAGTTATCAATATGAAGTTTTCTGTTTATAGAACAACATACCATATTTAGCAAGCCCTTGAAAGTAAGTTGAAAACCGATTATCTGGGCAACAACAAAAATAAACAAATAAGCAAAACGATAAAGTAACAGAGATAAAACCTAATAAAGCAAACTAAGGATGTTAACCTTTGAATGTAAAAGAAAGAAAACAGTCGAGAGAGAGGGAGTTCCAGAGAAGAAAATAAACACTGCAATAGTTGCCAACTGCGATACTATGAAACTTGACTTTGGAATAGAGAAACCTTAAGTTTAAGTGTTTTTATAGTTGCTTGTTAATTAGGGTTCAAATATTGACACAAGCCCAACATCCCAATATTCTAGACCGTATAAATCTGATTGTTTGTTATTCTCAAGATATATTTTAACGAGTTCAGAGATTTGAATTATCTCCTCTAAAAAAAAGATTTGAATTATTATAATTTGTATATATGATGAGATATCGATAACTTCTTTTCAAGGTTGTTATTATTTTTCTTTACCCTATTTCTTTTTTATAGAAAGGTTTCATAAAAAAATAAATAATTGATAGAAAATAGAAGTATTACCAAGTAAAAAATTGAAGATTCAGAAATTTAAATTTGCAGTTAAACGTACAAGAATTTCACTTATAAAAACTAGCGAAAAGACGGGTACTAACGTGTCCGTCTTTTTGCTTTTTTTACTGCGCTAACATTCCAAAATTATTAATGGCGATTTTTTTATGAAATTTTGATTTGAATTAAAACTAAAAATATAAATGCTTGTTACTTCCAAGTTATAACAAACCATTATTGATTTCAATGACACGACAATATAATAAAAAAATATAATCTAATTTTTTTTTAAATGACACCAACAATGATCTTTATTATAGAAAAAATTGTTTCAGGGTATAATTGGGATAATGAAAAAAGTAAGTATAAATATACTCATCTAGTTTGTTACACTTTTTAAATGATAAAGAATAAAAAAAACAGACATATATATATATATATATTCGTATCGTGTTTGTTACATTTTTTTTAAAATATTTAAATTTATTCTTATATATTTGTTACATGTGTTATTTGTATTCAAAATTGAGGGCATTTTTGGAAACAGAAAAAACCAACTCAAAAAGGCGGAAAGATGTTATTTTCTTTGTATATAGTATAAATATAGAATAGTATAGATATACTAGGATTCATCTTATTAAAACTGCGTAAAAAAAAATTGGCAAATAAGATTAAAATAAAATCTTTTGAGAGTGTCCAATGTTGTTTCTATTTTAATGGGATTAAAATAAACTCATCAACTTGTACCAAAAAAATAAAAAATAAACTCATCAACCACTTGAGTTGGTTATATATATTGTTTTTAAGATATACTAAAAACAAGCATCCGCAATATTATAGAAAAAGATCCCAACAAAATCAAATCTTAGACCCATAACAATCACCATGTATATAATTTGAGAATATCATAGATTACGTACAAAGTAAGTTTTCATTTAAAATTTGCATAAAAGGAATTTTATATAATTAAGTTAGTATTTATTATTTACTTGAATATAAATTTAAGTTGAAAGAAAAATAGTAAGGGTAGAGTTAGAATGAATACGTCATTTAAAAATTATCGTATTTACAATTATCAAATTGATAGGTATATAATGTAACGATAACTTTTTGGAGACTTTTTAGTTTCTACTGTGGACCCGATCCAACGATGGATCCTATTATTTATACTCCCTCCGTTTCACGATAATTGTCCATTTTGAAGAAATTACACATATCAAGGAATCAAATAAATGTTGTCATTTTTTATGAAATTTTTTGTGTTTTTTCTATAATACCCTTACTCATTTATTATTTCATTCTATTATTTCTCTCTCTACAATAAATAGGTAATGGTATTATTGATAAATCAATAATTAATGTTGCATTGAAACTTGAAAGTGACAAGTAAAGTGAAACAAAATTATTCTCCAAAATAGACAAGTATTGTGAAACGGAGGGAGTAGTAAATTTTAAGAAGTTATTATTTTCATTTCCACGTTTGTAAATGGTATAGATCCACCTTGGAAACCTTTTTTTAGAAGTTAACATCAGGCACACCCTAAATCACCCATCTTTTCAAGATGATGTGAAAATTAGTTCCAAAAAGTTCCATAAAATTATTTAATTATTATTAATAATTTGTTGGAGAAATTACGATGAATAATAAATTTTAAAGTGCAAGCAGCACATGTGCAGAATAAGCAAAACACAAAACTAAATACCTTATTGAGTTAAATTATGTTAAAATGGAATTAGACAATAAGGATACTGAAAAAATAAGATATGAAGTTAGATAAAGACAGGATACGATATGGACATGATAAACATTAATTCTATCATGTGTTTGATGTGCACACGATAAAAAACATATGTCATTATTTTATTATAATTAAATGAGAAAATTACTCTCGTAATTAATTAAATATTTTTAAAACGGCATGTAATTAACTATAAATAAAGTAATGAATGACAACATTTTAAAAACGACAGAATATCAAGGTAATAAATAAAGAATGCATTTCTAATCATATCAGGACACTATTTCAGGCTATTCGCAAGATAAAAGTTACAAAGGCAAGTCAAAATATGATAGAAAAATGGTTTATTTTATCCGATCTCTTTGATACATAAATATGAGATTTAAGTAGGATATGATAAATATATCATATCT
>Ga0228710_1001804_pt1 | contig 32910 bp, 22 predicted proteins | sample MedpolnodulmetaG_FD_177995 | JGI IMG/M metagenome (GOLD analysis project Ga0228710, IMG submission 177995) | Root nodule microbial communities from Medicago polymorpha collected in Santa Monica, California, United States - pink nodules | ecosystem: Host-associated > Plants > Roots > Nodule... | reverse complement strand
AAATAATGAAAATTTTTTTTTTTTTTTTTTTTTTTATAATATGTTGTCATTTATCAATGGGTATGGGTATAAACCTGATTTTATAAAGGATTTTTGCCTCGAATGCACTAACTATAATTTTTTATTTTACCAAGAAGCACTAACTAGATTATTAATGACATCTAGTTTTTTTTTGAATTGGCAAAATATTATTAACCAACAAGCTCGTGCGAGGTGCGCTAATAAGCTTGGGTGGAAAAAAAATAATACAAGGGGAAATCGGTTGCCATAAAACACAGGCTTGAACAAAAACCCCTTAAAAACCACCCAAAAAAGAACAAACCAACACACCAAATAATGATGCGGAACTATACATGCTACGAAGCCACATGCATACCACAACCTCACCACCTAGTCAACAAAAACAGTAGGGAAAACCACTCCCATCAAACCGAAATACCTGCCTGAACCCCCAAAAACCATACCAGCTTCGCACCCAACCAAGCAGCCGAACAAGCATTCCCAGCAGCCGAACAGCAACAACCTGCCAAACCACCAGTCACTAGAGAGATGAGCTGATTGTACAACAAGACAGCAAGGCCCAACGACACCAGACTGCAGACCGCACCCCTCTCCAACAGAAATGCTAAGAACAACACCAACCACAACAAGGCAGCAAATACACAAACCAACCTGCAAACCACACCAAACCACGTCACAACCGCCATTGCCAAAGCCACTTTAGGGGTGCACAAACCTCCTAGCAAGGAAAAGTTAGGGATTCCAACACCATTCAAAGAACAAACAAGCCGGTAAGTTCATCCTACCAAGCACCCACCTCCAAGATAAAACTTTCATACTTTCCACGATATCATCGACCTCAAAACCAACCTCATTAAAAATGAAATCGTTCCTCACTTTCCACAAAGACCAAATTGTAGCGTGCCAAATTAACCCTAACCCCTCTCTCACCTTTTTATTTCTATCTTCCCCATACCAACACTCCCAATGCACAAAAAAGTTATGTGGTATGATGAATAAAATGTCCAACCACCGCATCAATTTGCACCAAACAATACTAGCAACCTCACGATGGAGAAAAAGATGAAGAGAGGATTCATCCAAATTGTTACACAACACGCAAACCTTAGAATCTTCCGGACCGATAACATTTCTAAAAGCAAGATTAACCTTGGTAGGAACACGGTTAAGAAGTGTTCTCCACGTGAATGCCACCACATGCGGAGGTGTCGGACTCCTCCACACCATATCAAACACACATTTTTCACCATCCGTCTACGGAACATCACCGAAAGAAAGCCCTGCCAATCTCGTATAAGATGAGCTAACCAAAAAACCTCCCTTCTCTTCTAACTTCCACCTCCAAACGTCGGCTTTATTAGACAACCTCACACCCTCTAAGTCATCCATGAGACATAAAAGGATCTCCTCTTCCCACATGAAGAGATGTCTCCTCCAATTAAGGCGCCACTCCAAACCATGGTCCAACACCACACCCACCTCCCCCACCAAAGCCTCCCTATTTGCCGAAATCAAGAAAAGGCGAGGATATTTCACCCGGAAACACACCTCCCCTCTCCAAACATCATTCCAAAATGAAGAGGTGAGGCCGTTTCCCACTTCCCGCACAACTTCCGAATTAAACCAATTACTCCCTCCGAAACTCCCTAGCTTTACAATATCCTTCCACCATGAGGACGCCAATCTAGGTCGCCCACTAGCATTCTCCTCCAACAACACACTCGTACAACCACCATACCTAGCCCCCAAAACATCTTTCCAAAGGGCAAAGTTCCCATCTAAAAGCCTCCACCTCCATTTCGCCAAGAGACTAATATTCATCACTCGGATGTCCTTTATCCCCAATCCTCCATTACTTTTATGATGACAAACGGACTCCCACTTCACCCAACTAATTTTCCTACCTCCTCCAACACCACCCCAAAGGAATTCGCTTTGAATACACACCAACCTCTTCCAAACTTGCACCAGAAGTTTCAAAAAAGACAAGTAAAAAATGGGAATCACATTAATGACCGAGTTTAAAAGCACAACTCTACCACCAAAGCTAATATACTTATGCCCCCAAGTATTCAATTTCTCGCTTAATTTCTCCACCAATGGCTCCCAAGTAGACATACTCTTCACATTAGCACCTACCGGAAGACCCAAGTACTTGAAAGGAACACACCCTTGCGTGCAATTTAGAAAACTACAAGCCATCTCCATAAACTCACTATCCACATTCACCTCAATCAACGAGCTTTTGAAAAAATTAATCTTCAAACCCGACACCATTTCAAAGCCTCTAAGAAGAGATTTCAAGGCCCAAAGATTATCTACCGTTGGCTTACCAATACAAAGAGTGTCATCAGCATATTGCAAGTGGGAGACCACCAAACTGGTATTATCAAAAGTGAATCCCTCAAACAAATTACAATTCACCGCATTCCTCATCAAGCCACTAAAACCTTCCGCAACCAACAAAAATAAAAAAGGAGCAAGCGGATCACCTTGTTTAAGCCCTTTTTAATACAAATCTCCTCCGTTGGGCTACCATTGACAAGCACGAACATACTTCCTCCAAAGAAACAAGCTTTCATCCAAGCTACCCGCTTATCACACATACCCACTCTCCCCATCACATACTCCAAAAAACCCCAATCCACTGAATCGTACGCTTTCTCAAAATCCACCTTAAAAATAAGCCACTCCTTTTTCCATTTCTTCGCATAATCCACCAACTCATTCACCACCAAGACCCCATCCACCAAGTTCCTCCCTTTTAGAAACGCCGATTCAGAATGAGAGATGATTTCATTCATAACGAACGCAAGCCTCCTTGCCAATACCTTAGCTAGAAGTTTATAAAGACACCCTAGTAAAGATATTGGCCTAGAATCCTTTAACTCCAATGGCGATGACACTTTTGGGATCAAGGTCACAAAGAAGGCCATACTTTTAGGTAACACCTCATTAGCATGTAATTGGTCAAACATAATATATACCTTCCCTTTCAACAAGTACCAAACATCCTTTATGAAAGCAAAATTAAAATCATCCGGCCCCGGACTTTTACTACCATCACTATCCCTCACAACCGCTTCTATTTCCACCAAAGAGAAAGGAGCCACCAAAAGACCGTTATCGCAATCGGTTAGCCGCCTAAAGTCAACCCTTTCCAATTTCGGCCTATCCCACCTATCTTCCGCAAAGTGCTCCGTAAAATAATTCACCACCTTCCTACGCACCTCAAAAGGGGACACCACCCAACCATCATTCTCCCTAAGGGCCTTGATAGAATTCCTACTCTTCCTAGCTTTGATACATTTGTGGAAGAATTTAGAGTTGACATCTCCCTCCTTAAGCCATCTTAATCTAGACCTTTGGGCAATCAAAGCAACCTTAGCCCTAAGAATTCTCCAAAGATCTTCAAACTTCGACTTACGCAATCTGACCTCCAACTCAGCTTCTGGTGATCTTGCTTCTGATGAGGTGCTTTTGACGAACTTGCTTATGATGACGTCATCACTTCAGAAGCACTTATACTTCAGATGCACTTTTATTCAGATGCTTCAAGCTTCCTTTGTGTTGATTCCTTTGCTCTATTTTGTTCTTCCAGAACCTTATAAAGATATCAAATTTTGTCTATGATCTTGTACACTTGAACAAATATTAGCATATCCAATTGACAATTTTTAATACCTTGTTATCATCAAAACTTTAAGGGTAACGTATAAACATTTTTCGTTCCAACAATCTCCCCCACTCTAAGGGTAATGTTTGTTAAACGTATTTTGTTCCAACACCCCTCCTCCCCTTTCTCATCAAGCCCTTTAATTTCCTCAACAAGTAACTTAACCCTTTCCTCTATACCACCATATTCCTTCCTACTCCATTCCTTGAGAATAGGTTTAAGGCCCTTCAATTTTTCTTTAAGCACAAAACTCATCCACCCGGAAACATTTTTAATTCTCCAAGCCTCCTCCACCAATTGTTCCAACACCCCTACTATGACTTTCACCAATAAGATTCTCCTATAACCTTCTTTTAGCCGACAAATCACATTTAAAATAAACATTAATGATAATGCAATTAATTTTCTCCACCCCCCACTCCAACACCACCCCCACATAGCCTTCCCCTTGGAACAAGGAAACCAAAGTAGCACTCGATTTCCTCCAAATAGAAAGAATGTCGCCACTACTACCTTCGGAAGGCCTAAACACCCAATCACAATCCTCACTACCCATAATTAATAACATAAAGAAGGAGAGAAAGCCTCAAGTTTAGTCTCTTGCAAAGCCAAAAAATCAATGTTGTTAAGCCTCGCAAGTTCCCAGATTTTATTCTTCTTAACTCTTCCACCCAACCCTCTAACATTAAAAGAGAAAATAATCAGTAAATCAACATATCCTCCTCCCTACGAACCTTAAACTTTACTTACTTATCTTCAAGTTCAACAAGTTTATCAATAATTCCTCCTTCATTTTTAGAGAAAGTTACCCCCGCTTTCTTTTGAGTATGCAAGACTTTCTTGGCTGCCAGAATCTTAAGTTTCTTGCGTCCGCCATCTTCATTACGCTCTTGAGTCTCCTCCACCAAATCCACATTGTCCATAAACATCAACCCGATACCCGACCCTTGAGAATGAGCACCCCTCCAACCTCCTCTACTATTCCCACACGCCACTTCTTCCTCCTCACTCCACACCTCTTCTCTCCCTAAAGGTTGCGACGTTATCCTCCTATGAGTTGAGCACACTTGATATTTAAACTTATCATCCTTCCACAATTTAGGACTCCCCTCAAAGCGATCTTGCAAAACCGGCCCCATATGTTTTTTAGCTAAATAAATAACTTTTTTCTTCTTTCTATTTTTCTGCCTCATCTTTAAAATCTTATATTCATCCCCTACAAATTCCTTAATTGAATCACTAAACTCCAACCTTTCTGATTCGTCTGAAAGAAAACGAATATGATGATTGGAAGGCAACAAATTTTGGTGTTGCACCCCTCTTGGTAAACTAACAGACGCCAAAGCAATCTCCTCAAAAAGTTGATTTGAACCTCCAAGCCCATTAGATAGTTGAGGCCCATTAATCTCAAGTGGATGGCCCCCACAAGCATCAGACACCCCCACTCCAGCCAGTGCGTGAGAAGGAGGAAGGAGCACAGAATGTTGTGCTGGCGCGTGGGGAGCAACAACCTCCAAAGCTCTCATGCTTCCTAAGGACAACTCCACCCCGTCCCCTTCAAAACTGATGCATCTATCGATTTCTTCTCTCCTTCTATCAGGCTCCTTACCTCTAGCTGCCAGCTGTCCCATGAGGATAGGATCATTCAAAATCTCATTCTCTTTACAGCAAAAAAATTGAGTACCCAGACCAGTCCCCTCCTGCAACACCCTATATCCTATTATCCTAGTAAAGCCTGCCCTTTAGGTTGACTTATAGACCCTCCAGCTTGTACGGAAGTCAGGCCCCTAGGGCTACCATCTTCATCAGATAAACATCCATCTATCCCTCTACCCAGCTCACGTGAACAGACGGAGGAAACCTCCTCACGAACCACCCTTTCCTCCGGTGACCACCGCCGGCCGCCGCCCTCCTCCACCACCCATAGACCAAAAACCGCCCCCATGACCTTCAAGTTAATCACATCATCTATCAACCCTCTCTTCGTCGTGACCACTTGAATCCTCGCCACATCCAGCCGATGCCTACTGATTGTGCCTTCGTCAAAATCAATGAACCTTCCAAATAATGAGCCAATCTGCTTAAACAGAGGTTCATCCCATACATGGAGTGGGATCCCATGTATATTCAGCCACACCAATCTGCTCCCTGCTACCAGTTTAGGACTCCACTTAGACACACACTTAAACAAAGAGTTCCACCATTCTTTAGGACTATTAATGATCACCTCAAAATCCCCTGAACCTTCCAAGTAAAGAAGCATCAGGTTTGCACCTATTCCCGTAACCTTAACTCTTTTGAGACCTTCCATCACAAAAGCTTGCTGCACCTCCACTGTCGCCATCGGATAGTGGAGCTCCCCTACAGAACACCACCCCAAATATTGAAGCATCTCCTCTGCTGGTGAAATTTCCAGACAAGGTATATCATCTTTCAACGTCGGAAAATCCTCTTTCTCTAACACAAACATATTTTTAAAAGATTTTCCAGGGATGATATGAGCACCACCTTTAGCCTCCACTTGCTTAACCTTCCTAACATCCACTACCTTCTACACCTCCCTCCCAAAACGTGCAATGTTAACCTTCAAACGGGTATCCCAAAGCCAAACCACCTCTAAGCGCCGCTCCAGATCCACCACATCCTTGACCTCCTTGAACTTGACAAAACCAAATTTCCTTCCCCATTTGTCCAGCTTGTTAGGAATGAATACTTCTCCCACAAAACCAAAACACGCAAAGAGCCTCCAAAGATCAGAATACTTTGCTTCCTTCGGAAAATTAGTGAAGAAGAAGGACGTTGTAGTGCTGTCAAGGTATTTAAAACTGATATGCCTCCCTGGAACCACCTTGCTCGGCCCTGCCTGATCTGCCGGAGCTTTCCCATTGGCCACCACTCTCACATTTGTCCCTATGGACCCACTCCCCCCCAGAGCTTCTCTCTAGTTTCTCACTCATAACTTCCTTTTTCCATGACGAGCATGTGAAAGCTTTAACCACCAATTGTTTGACTCTTTGACCTTGGGGGATGGTTTTAGCTATTAATAGCCAATTGCAATGTGCCATCTCATGTCGTGAAACTATCATGAAGGGAATTCTCTCGAAAACTTTGGAAATTTATACCTCTGTTCCTAATTAGAAAATCCTTTTGTGTTTTTTCTGTCATTTTTTATAACACCCTTTTTAAATTTCTACATTAATTATTTCTTTGCCGTTATATCCCTATTTATGTTACTTATTTTTCTGCAATATATAATAAATACTCTATGAAAACATCAATTAATTCTCTTTCATAAAGGATAAACATGTAATACAATAATTGTCAACAAAATTAATTCAACAATCAATTTTCTTAATTCCCGTGTTTTTTTAAAGGACCAATAATTATGGACGAATGTAGTGTGTGTATATATTGAAAAAATATGTGGTTTTTATCACGTTAAATCTTTAATGATGAATAACTACTCCCTCCGTTAGGGATGGCAATTGGACCCAGACCCTATGGGCACCCGCAAAAAATACCCACTATGGGTAGGGTAAAACCCCGCTTTATGGGTCTGGGCTTGGGTATGGGTAATTACCCGCAAATTTGGATGGGTATGGGCACTATACTACCCAGCCCCGCAACCCTCATATATGTATTTATATAATATGATAAATAATTTATTTATTTTTGGTGTACAATTAATTAATTAAACTATTTAAGCCTAAACATAAACCTAAAATAACTTAATAAAGTAACCCTACCCCTCCTGATGTGTTAAATCTCTGCCACTGTCGGTCTTTCTTTGCTTTTTGGCTAAATACTACGATTTGTACTATTTTATGAGTTGATTTGAAATTTTATAGATCATAGTTTTATTTCAATTCTAATATTTTTTATTGTCTTTTCATACTTAAAGTGCGAGTAATGGGTACGGGTATGGGCACTTAGGTGCCCATAGGGTATGGGGAAGGGCACTAAAGTTGTTGCCCACGAGGGTACGGACTTGGGTACGGGCATTTTTTAAAAACGCCGGTATGGGGATGGGTACTATAGTACCCTACCCATTGGGTACCCATTGCCATCCCTACCCTTAGTCCCATATTATAAGCAAAAAAGAAAAATCACACTTATTAAGAAAATTAAAACATAGTAGTTTGTAACATAGTTACTTGTGTTATCTTTGAAATAAATTTTATAGGAAGATGTAAAAACAATTTTCATTGATAGTTGATTATAGAGAAAATAAAAAAGAGAGCATATTGAATGCACTTTGCATTTAATTTTACTTTGGAAAAGATAATTTTTTGAAAAAACATAATTAAATATGATAAAAGTTGGTCTTTTTGCTTATAATTTGAGACAAAGAAAATGAGTTTTTTTTATTTATAATCTGGGACAGAGGGAGTAACTCTTTAATTTACAACAAATGAGTTCGAAATAACTTATACTATATTTAAATAAGTTTTTATAAAAATTGTTTTTAGAAATATAAAGTAAAACTTATTTTTTTTAATTTATACTATATAACATCAATCAATTATTTGAGATTTTTGTAAGAGAATCAATTATTAAAAATTAAAAACCAAACTTTGTAGAGGGTGCTCAGTTATTAAAACAGACGTGTTTTTCAAGCTTCGATTGAAAAATGAAAAGAAAAACCAAAAAAATCTAATATGCGGTGAGCGTGGATCGAACACGCGACCTTCAGATCTTCAGTCTGACGCTCTCCCAACTGAGCTATCCCCGCAATTTGAATAGTTTTGTATGCTAATAAATTAATTACTCTACACAGACTAACCAACACAATTACAGTGAATTCAATCCGTAATAAGAGCTTCTATACTTTCGAAAATTAAAAATAAAAGTTACTCTGAATATTACTTTTTTTTTGTCATAGTCCTTACACTGTATAAAATCCGTCAAATTAATATGTATCGATATAAATTTATGAGATATTACAGAAGGGACATATTTCCTATAACTTATAGACTAACTTGACGGATTTTTCACGGTTAGGAATTATATATTATGTTTATATAGTTTAAGAAAATAGGAGAAAGAGTAACGGTTAAGAGACTAAAATGATAATTTGCTCTTATGAATATAATGTTTAAGGCGGAAATGGCTATTTTCATTTTGAAAAATGGCCGTTGAAGAAGAAAAAATTGTAATAAATGAATTATCTGATAAAATTAAATTAAATCGTACAATTTATTATTAATTTATTTTAAAAACTCGTGTCAAACTTATGGGACGATTAATGTCGGAAACCAATCTCACTTTATACCGTTGGGGTTCAATTGAAGTGAAAACAAAATTTTGTATCCCAACTCAAACATAGTTAGCAATACTTAGCATCAAGATTATATCACTAATTCTGATCTTTAGATTTTACAATGTGCCTTTCTAGCAAACTAAACCTACAACATCATAAATTCTGAACTTTTCTTTCTTCCTTGAGTAATATTGTTTTTTTAAGTAAAAAGAGGTGCAAATGGTAAACCAATTGCAACACCCTTAAAATATATAGATAGAAAGAAAAAAAAACAAAAAAAGAAGGGGGACATAGACCAAAACCCTCTCAGATAAGGAAAAAACAAAACAAGAAAAAACAAAGCATATAAGAAATAAAAAGCAACAAAAAACCAAGAGACAGGAAGGAAAAAACAAAACCCATTGATAGAACTCAAATCAATTCGGAGGTCTTCCCTTAGAATGAGCGTTATGAACTTGAAAAACCTTTATGCACATTCTTCTTCTTTCTCTTAGACACCTCAATAAAAGGTTCTTGATAACAAGAGAGCGGTTCTTCAAATAGTTGAGAGTTGCCTCTCTTTCTTTCTCATCAGTATACACCTGAGGCTCGCTTGCACCAGCATCTCTGTCTTTCAAATATGGCTGTAAAATCTCCAAATCATGAGCGATGTTGGGGTTTAAAACATCTTGGGTAACCATGACATTGGAAGAACTCAAACCACACCAAACACACCCTTAACCTTTGTTTGGTTGAAAAGAAATAGCTGAGAGTGAACTTGAGAAGAGAGAAATACAAGAGAGATGGTCTATTTCTCTTGGTTGGATAGGAGAAAAGTTGGGAAGGGAGACACAAAATTAGTGGGACCCACCACTTTTTTCAATCTCCTCTACCCAACGAAGAAATTGAGAAGAAAGGGTCTTTTTCATTCAATTCCATTAGTGCCCCTTTCTCTTTTTCCATCTTTCATATTTGTACCATTTCTATGATTTTTATATTATACATTCTTCTTTGCTTGTTGAATAAATTTCTTCCCTTTCTTTTATATAATTTTTTTTTAAGTTTTATATAACTTGTTGGTTAGTAAGAATAATTTTATTTTTATGTATTTTCTTGTCAAGTTGGTGAAAGTTGAATAAGTTTCATAAGAAATCAAATTCAAAATAAAAAATATATTGAGCTTTTCATTTAAGGGTATTTTTGTCATTATAAAAAATAAACACACTTTTCTCTCTTCTATTTCTCTTAAACCAAACCATACATCAAATCTACTATATTTCTCTCTTTTCACACTCTCTCTTATCTATTTCTCTCTTTACAACATCTCTTATAAACCAAACGTACCCTTAAAGTATTTTTATTACTCTTGGTGGTGCTTGTAAATATATATAGAAAAATGTTGTGTCATTCTTATGATTAGCACATTTTTCAAGATACTTAATAAGTATGTTAAAGGGACAAACACAAAACAAAGATATACTTAAGATACATTTGATAACTATTTTAATTTTATGAAAGGTTTTTACAACTCTATAAGTTCTAGAAACTACTAAATTATTTTTAGAAGAGCAAGGACTTTAGGCACTATAAAGAGATAAAATTATTTTGAATTTTTTATATGCCAAAGAGGTAAAACATGACCGAAATTTTTAAGTTTGTTTATATTTCAGTTAAGGTATTTTAAGAATTAATTTTTTTGAATTGTTTGTACGAAAGTGCAAAGGGAAATTCAGTTTGTCACTAAACCACTAATTTCATTTATGGGTGTTTTCAAGTGTTGGCATTTGATGTATTTTCTATTACTCATATCGACACTTAAAAAATAAACGTCAACTGAGTTTTTAATCAAAGTAACATGTGTAAATTTTTCGGTAAATTCAATTGAAAATCATCTCTTCTTAAAACATGGTTTGATAGTATATATTAATCATTTCAAAAGAGATAGAAAATTAATTTTGGTTTACATTCAATACAACGTCATTTTATAAATAAATATGAATCATATATTTAATGTGAATGAGAATGTAGAAAAAAATCATGCAATTACAAAATTAAATACACATTCATTTTTATCGAACAATTTCATCATAAAAATAAATAAAGTGAAAATTACAATAAGTTCTATTTGTGCATAAATAGGTTCCTTAAACACTGGTGCATTATTCCTATAGATAAATTTACCATGGTCCAACAATATAATCTTTCTCTTTACTAACATGAGAGGTTAAAAAAGTGATGAAAAGGTTAGTTAAAAAAGAATATTTATGATTAGACAGTTGGTTATGTTACTTACTAAGTGTGTTAATGGGACAAACACAACACACAAATATATACTTAAGATACATTTAATATTATTTTTTTTTAGCAAACATTTAATATTTATTATAATTTTATAAAGGGTTTTTACAACTTCATAAATGCTAAAATCTACTTAATTATTTATAGTAGAGAGTGGACTTTATAGATTATAAAGAGATCAAATCATATTCAGTTTTTTTGCATGCAAAGAGGGAAAAAAAATATGGCTGAAATTATCAAATTTGTTTGTGTTATGATTTTATTTCTTTCCTTATTTCTTGTCGTAGCGGAAGACATTGAAGGTAAGCCATCTGTTTATCCTTCTCAAATTTTCTTCTTTACTTCATAGTTCGTACACACTCTTTTATCATGTTTTTAGTAACATTATTTTATTCTCTTTTATGATTATAGGAAGTTGTGAATGTATAAGAGATGAAGATTGTCGGCAAACATATTGTCTGATTTTTTTTGTTCATAAGTGCGAAAATCACAAATGTGAATGTGATGGAATGTTTCATTGATTATATGTGCACTAGACTTAAGAGAGTACACAAATGATCAGTAGAGAAGAACGAGTTCTTGCGCTAGCAAAAGTACCGTTCAATATGCTTTAGATTTAAACATTTCAAGAGATGTCGTTTAGTTATTGTGCTAGCATCCAAAAATTGTATTTTTTTTTCCGTCCTAATATCATATTCCTTGCAATTATAGTTTCTTACTCTAAGATGATGGTGAAGAAATGAAATAAGTCAACAAAGAGTATCGTTTATTACTTTCTTCTCTCTCTACACTTTAGAGGTATCACCATGACCTCCAATTCAAACATATGACACATTCTTTCTAACCCCATCACCATATAATAGTTAAGTTGAAAAATAATTTTTATCCTACTTGTAAGTCCATAATTTTATGCAAATTCTTGTCCTATAGAAAATTTTGATTTGTAAATGCTATTGTTATGTTGGAAAAAAAGTTGTAAATTCAATGGAGATTAAGTTTATGTTTGTTTAAAAAACACAAATTTGTAGAAAAAAACATTATGATGAAAATTTGTCTAAAGAGGCACAACTGAACCTCGAGTCCGCTGAGGAGTATTTTAAGATTTATTATATTTTCAAAAAAAAAAAAGACAGTTAGTTCATTTTCCCTAAAAAAAAAAGACAGTTAATTCATTTATTAGAAGATTTGGGCGGTATAACACATATAAAAATGCTTTTGGGTTCTTAGTTAGCATTGAAAGGCTTAAATATTTTGTAACTTGTCTAAAACATGATAGTTCTCTTGATCTTGATGTTGAAATTTTATTTAAAGATTGTATAGTCTTGTATTGATTCCAATTGAAAATAATATTTGAAAGAACCTCAATTATGAACGGATTATTAATGATTTTACAACAAAAAAATCCAAAGAGACTGATATTTAAATAGTTTTAAAAATATTTAAACAATTTTAAAAATTGTCACTTTCTTAAGGGCACACCATTTTCTTGATTCATCCAGAACATCGAAATTCAAACGACGAACCCTGACCACATTTGAGTATAAGATATATAAAAATGGGAGAATAAAATGAACAATTTCAAGTTAGCTCAAGCAATATTGCTAACCTAGGAAAAAGAATGCTCTAAGATCTCCAACACAAGACTATAAAACCAAGAAAATCTTAGAGATCAAAACACCAAACAATACAACGTTGAAAACTTTTGTGGATTATATTTCTCAAACACCTACTTTAATTAAACCCCAAAGTTGCCTCCGCTGAATAATGCTTAATCTCTTTGGCTGTACACCAACACCAGATGACTTCACACGAAATTTACTTTTTGCAACACATATTAACTTTTTGCACTAAAACAACACCAATCCAACCACAACAAAACTAGTATGAGTTAAAGAATCTTAATAAAGACTAAAGAGAAAAATCTCAATGACCAGACACAAATTTTGGATAATGTTGCTGTAAAAAAAAATTCCGACTATAGTATCCAAGTCTTACCTATTAATATTTAAAGGGTCTTGTTGGCGAGTGTCCCCATCACACTTTTTAAGCATACTAAATTAAGTAATGATTCTTTAAAAATGTTAAAGTTTTCAATTTTCAATGCACTTATTACACAAACTTTCATAAAAAGTTATCATTTAAGGTCCTTAACTAGTGTTTCGGAGACACTAGTTAACATTTTCTATATTTAAATAACTTATGAAAAATATATCATGTAATCTCTAAACTATTGCTTTTCTTATGATTGAATAAATTATAAAAAAAAAAAACTCTAACCCGTGCGATGCTAAATTAGCCACCAATGGCGACCCTGAGGGTGGGCGAGATGGGTAACTGCCCAAGGTCCCGTTTTTTTTTTTTGTCTTAGATGAAGTGGTAATCCATTGAAATTAAACTTACACACAACTGTGAGGTCTTGAGTTCGAACCTGGGTCACGACGTCCGACCTTACAATTTCGGCATTTGCTAGTTAAGCTAGGACTTCTAGACCCACTTAGGGTCCCTGTTTGAAGAACAAATTAATACCATTAAAATTATATTTACATACAAATACCTATAAACAACTCTCTCTATTAGATTTGTTGCATTCTACACACCAAAGAGTTATATTAGGTTGTCGAGAACTCTTTCTCTCTTCTCCCTTCAGCTTGTGTTAACGAGCTATTCTTCTCCTCATCTCCTTTTTATGTCACTTTGGAATTAAGAGTGTTCTTAAGACCATATAGTCAGTGGCGGAGCCAAAAAAAAAAAGTTCGGGTGGGCCACTAAAATTAACCGTTGAAAAATTGTTTAAAGTCTCGCAAAATAGACCAAGAACAAAATTTCTACTTGTGAAGTTTTGACAAAAAGACAACTCAACTTGTCTTATTTTTTAACTTGGGATTGTCTGACATAAGTTCGGATTTCAAACCCCAAAAAAGTTAAACTCACTAGTAGATCCTATTAATGTGTATTCATTGGGTATGTTATAAATAGAGAAACATATAAGTTTTATGACCAAAATGCTAAAGTGATCATAGAATTAAAAGATGTCGATTTCTATGTAAATATTTACCCCTTTAAATAAAGAACAGTGGGGGCATTAGTGAGGCACTAGTAGGAGTACGACATTAGTGGGGGCAAACTAAATACCCTTTTAAAAATTAAAAACTAATGGGGGCCTTATATTTGATCACATTCCAGTAATCAGAAATAGTTATGAAAACATTGTACGAGATGTTATAGAACCTCGAAGAGATAAGAAAGCAAAAATAACTAAAGAGTATGAACCTTATGGTTTATACATTGAAAGAAGATCCATTAAGCCTTAAAGAAGCTATATCCTCATTGGATGCTGAATTATTACAAGAAGCAATGAATGATGAAGTGGAGTCCAACAAAACATGACACTTAGTTGACTTGATTCATGGTTGCAAACCAATCGGATTGTATTTGGATTTTGAAAAAAAATACTAAAACTTGATGGTTCAGTTGATGAATACAAGACTCTCTTTGTAGTAAAAGGTTTTGGACAAAAAGAAAAATATAGACTTCTTCGACACTCATTCATCAGTCACTAGAATCATATCCATAAGAGTACTGGTCGATTTAGTCGTTGTTCATAACTCGATAGTACTCCAAATGGATGTGAAAGTTGCCTTTTTTATGGTGAACTAGATGAAGAAATCTATATGAAACAACCTGAAAGTTTTGTGATTCATGAACAAGAAAACAAGGTCTGTAAGTTAGATAATTCTTTGTATGGTCTAAAATAAACTCTTAAGGAATGACATGGAAAATTTGACATTCTAATGTCATCAAATGAGTTTAAAGTGAATGAAAGTTACAAATATATTTACAACAAATATGGAAATAATATTTGCACGATCATATGTCTGTATGAAGACGACTTACTCATATTTGGTTTAAAGAATCATGTTATGAATTATGTGAAATCATTGTTTATCATTAACATTGATAAGAAAGACCTAGACAAAGTTGAAGTAATTCTTGGTTTCAAGATTACTAGATTAGAAAAGAGAACCTTTTTGATGAATCTCAAGGAAATGTAATTATTTGACTGTAAACTTGCAAGCACACCTTATGATTCAAGTGAAACTCTTCAAGAACACTTGAGATGGAGTTAGACAAACAAAATATGCGAGCATCATTGGCAGTCTTTAGGTATGCCACTAAATGTATTAGACCCGACATTAGCGATGTCGTGAAATTCTTGTGCATGTTTACTAGTAGACGGATGAGAAACATTGTCATGCTATTGAAAGAGTCATGATAAGACCGGCTCTAGGATTACATTATGAGGAGTAACATATTGTACTTAAATGGTACAAGATATAAAATATTACATCCTTCAGATGAATATTTAGTGACCAGTGGCTACACATTGAACATCACTAGAGGAGTTGTTTGTTGAAACAAATGATATTGACTCAGTCCACTATGAAATGTATCTGAGATGAGAACACTAGAGAAAATTAGCAAAGAATCAAGTTGATAAGATGCTTGCTAGTTGAGAACCCTTAGTGGGTGACACCGTTGCCAGAAGTGTTAATTCATTGTGACAGTACTGCAACTATTACAAAAATTGAGAATCTTTACTACAATGGAAAGAGACGATAATTAAGGCACGAACACATAAAGGATTAGAGAGCTAGCTACTCTCGAAAGGAACGGTTAAAGTAGATCATGTACGTACTGATAAAGAATTAGTCAATCCTTTGACGAAAGGAATTACTAGAAAGAACGTCCTAAACACATCCAATAGGATGTGACTAATGCCCAAAGATCACAAGTGATGGTAACCCGACCTACACGACTGGAGATCCGAAAAAATAGATTCAATGGGTAATAATAAGTCACAAGTGATAGAACTTGCTATTATAAAAGTAAGAAAGCATGATTTCTGCAGCGATAAAAGGATGAGATAATAGAAACTCTTAGTGAGATCTATACTCTATGTGGAGTGGAGTACATTGCTACAAGAGTACTCTGAATAGACTCACCTATACGAATGTGGAACTAAGGTCGGTTCCTATGAAATTCAGGGCAGAATAACTAGAGCGTTCATTAAAACTGGGATAGACGTGCATGGCTATAAACACACATGCTTTGAGAATACACTTTAGAAAAGGTTTGTGTGCGGACTCTATGTCTAAGATAGAGTTTAATGTTGTAGGAAACTCTTGTTAAATCGGAATACTATCTGCTATGCAAATGTTCATGTTATAGGCGACAACTTTGTTTACTAGTAAACCTTATGGAGACGTCTTTGACGGTATTTCTGAAACCATTTTTTAAATTCAAGTGGGGGATTGTTGGAACATGTGTGGAAATTGAGTTAAAAGATTAAACACAAATTTCCATGATGGGTAGAACTAGTGTTGTGTGAATTGAAAAAGTGGAAGTTCCACGTCGGATGGAACACACACATTAGTAGTGCTTATATAGTGGGGGTGTACCTTTAAGTGGGTACATAATTATGTGAACAAAGTAAGCACTAGAGAAAAATATATATTGATATATGTATATATTTTATTATTTGGAAATGATAAGTTAAATAATTAATTTAATCATTATTAGAAAGTGCTTTCTTAATCCCCAAGTTTTACTAAAATATTTTGGAACGCAATTTATAATATTTCGGAACACAATCTGAAATATTTTGGTATGCAATCTAATATATTTTAGTGCATGATCTGAAATATATTTTGATACTCGATAATATATTTCTGTACTGACTAATATATTTTTGTGTTCAACATGATATATTTTGATACTCAATTTGAGATATTTTTGTACTATATCTAATATTACTTGTTCCCAAAATTTCTCACTTTTTAGTTGTGAATTTTCTCTATAAATTGAGAGCTCACATAGTGCATTCTACACACCAGAGAGTTATATTGAGATGTCGAGAACTCTTTCTCTCTTCTCCCTCTAGCTTGTGTAACGAGCTATTCTTCTCCTCATCTCATTTTTCTGTCCCGTCGGAATTAAGAGTGTTCTTAAGACCATATAACCCTTTTTCAGTATATTGTCCCTTCGAAATCGAGAATGGTCTTAAGAGCATAGTCCCTTCGATAATTCATTTCCCTTCAGAATAAATAATATTTTAAGATCATAATCCCTTTTTTGATATAATAAGAATGATCTTAAACATATATATTGAAGGTGTAATTCTCACGGTTTTCTACAATGCAGTAGTTAACCGCACAGTTATAGCTGAGCTTGTTTTATCCTGGAGACGACGTGGTTGATAGTCTGACTTGCACAATTTTGGGCAGTGCCACGAAACGTCTTAAAGAGAGCAACCTGGTCGTGACTCAATCTAGTAACAACTTCGGTAGACATTCTCTTTCAAAATAGATTTTGGAAAACCAAAATATAATAGTTTGGAAATCCAAAAACAACAATTTTAAGACGTTTCGATTGCTATGTCTACCGAAGAAATTACATATGGAGGTTTTGTTGTCTCTAAATGCAAGAAGGATAAATCAAGCTATAGAAATAGAAATACATCTTTCGACTGAAACGATGAAGTGCTTGCTGTTATAACAACAACACTAAGAAATTCACATATGCAACTTTCAATCTGTTTGAAATTTATTTTCAAAAATCAGAACTGCACTGTGAATAAGTAACTGTAACTGCCAACAGAATAGGAACCCCAAAATAGTCCTAAATGAAAATCAGCAGCCACCATCATGAAATGGCACTAGTTCACAATTTATTTTAATTCATGGAGAAGTTAGATGCTAAAATGGTTGTAGCACCATATTTGAGTGGTTGAAATACCATATTGATATTTGGAGATGAATAAATTAGAATGGTGGTAACACTATATTTGAGTGGTCTCAACACCATAATAGAGTGGTTATAGTACCATATTGATTTTAGTATTAAAAGAGTGGTCTTAGTACCATATTGAATGTGTAATTCTCGAACGGTTTTCTACAGCGTAGTAGTTAACCGCACAATTGTAGTTGGACTTGTTTTATCCTGAAGGCGGCGTGGTTGATAGTCTGTCTTGCACAATTTTGGACAGTGCTACGAAACGTCTTAAAGAGAGCGACCTGATCGTGACTCAACCTAGTAACAACTTCGGTAGATATTCACTTCAAAATAGAATTTAGAAAACCAAAATTCAACAATTTAGAAATCCAAAAACAACAATGATGGTGTCATCATGAAGGATACACCTCCACCAAGTAAGCTTTGCGAGTTTTTTAAACATAGGTAATATTATTTAAGGCTATTCATCTTAATTAAAAGTTAGATTTAAAACATATGTAAGCCAACTATTAAAAGTTAAAGAAGTAATCTAAAACTTGTACATTTGAAATCAATTTTCCTATAATATATTTAAAATGAAAAATGTTTTCAAGTTTATTGAAAAAACACCACCACATATACGTTTTAAAATCATTTTCCTTTAATCAATTTCAAAGAGGAGTATTTTAGTTGGAATCTAGCACTAGTGTTGTTTTCCTTGTAGAGTCAAACTAAACAGACATCATTATTAATTCTGAACTTTTCTTTCTTCTTTGATGTAACATTCCTGAACATGGCATCCTGCACATACAATAGCTAATTAGCTATACTGCTATAGACTTTCTATAACCTATGGGTCATAGAGTCATGGAAAACAATCATTTCTAATGTAGAATGTAATGTAGTTAACTTACTAATGACAGAGTATCATATGATTTTTTGCTATATTTTTAATACTTTTTCTTGTATTTAAAGGCAAATAAGATGAGAAATAGATGAGTTGTCAATGGTTTGAGGAACATATTGTATTGTTTTCACTCAAGTAGTTGTAATTCAGTCTTATCCTAAACCATACAACTCCATAGGTGTTTTGAGTGTTTGTAGTGAAAAATCATGTAAATCGACAAATGAAGACATCACTTGAAGGATCAATGATTTGAAGAATGAAGTCAATGGTTCTTAGAAGGTTTTTGAAGACAATACATAGTGAAGAAAATTCATTTCAAATTCTTAAGAGTTTCCAGATGAAAGAACGACTGAAAACGGAAGAACAACGCGAAAATTCACACACCGGGGGCTGCCTCAGGTGCCATTAGCACTTGGTTAGGCGTGGCTAGTGCCTGAGGCAGTATTGCTATCACCCAGGGTGTGGCTAGCGCCTAGTTGCAGGCAGATTTTGCCTGCAACTTATTTTTCAAGTTGGATCGGTGCCTAAAGACAAAACAATGATATACTTAAGATACATTTGATAACTATTCTAATTTTATAGAAGGCTTTTACAACTCTATAAGTGCTAAAACTACTAAATTATTTTTAGGAGAGCAAGGACTTTAGGCACTATAAAGAGATAAAATTCTTTTCAATTTTTTATATGCCAAGAGGTAAAACATGACCAAAATTTCTAGGTTTGTTTTTATTTCGGTTAGGGTATTTTAAGAATTAAATTTTTTGAATTGTTTGTACGAATGTGCTAAGGAAAATTCAGTTTGTCACTAGACCACTAATATCATATATGGGTGTTTTCAAGTGTTGGCATTTGATTTTGTCAATAAATATGAATCATATATTTGATGAGAATGTAGGAAAAAAAAATCATGCAATTACAAAATTAAATGCACATTCTTTTTTTATCGAACAATTTCATCATAAAAATAAATAAAGTGAAAATTACAATAGGTTTTATTTGTACATAAATAGGGTCCTTAAACACGGGTGCATTATTCTTATAGATAAATTTACCATGGTCCAACAATATAATCTTTCTCTTTGCTAACATGAGAGGTTAAAAAAATGATGAAAAGTTAGTTAAAAAGAATATTTATGATTAGACAGTTGGTTATGTTTACACCAAAAAAGGTAGTTGGTTATGTTCCTTATTAAGTGTGTCGATGGGACAAACACAACACACAAATATACTTGAGATACATTTAATAGTTATTATAGTATTATGAAGGGTTTTTACAATTTCATAAATGTTAAAAACTACTTGATTATTTATAGGAGAGTGTGGACTTTATACATTATAAAGAGATTAATTCATATTCAATTTTTCTCCACGCAAGGAGGGAAAAAAATGGCTAAAATTATCAAATTTGTTTATGTTATGATTTTATTTCTTGTCGTAGCGGAAGACATCGGAGGTAAACCATCTTTTTATCCTTCTCAATTTTTTTTTCTACTTCATAATTCGTACACACTCTTTTATCATGTTTTTAGTAACATTATTTTATTCTCTTTTCTCATTATAGGAAATTGTGAATGTATAAGAGATGAAGACTGTTTCAAACAAAAAAGAGATGAATATTGTCACAAAGAATATTGTATGATTTTTTTTGTTCATAAGTGCGAAAATTACAAATGTGTATGTGCTGGAATGTTTAATTGATTATATGTGTACTAGACTTAAGAGAGTACAAAAATGATCAGTAGAGAAGAACAAGTTCTTACGCTAGCCAAAGTACCGTTCAATATGCCTTAAATTGAAATATTTCAAGAGATATCGTTTAGTTACTATGCTAGCATCCAAAAATTGTTTTTTCCCGGCCTAATCATATTCCTTGCAATTATCTAAGATGATGGTGAAGAGATGAAATAAGTCAACAAAGAGTATCGTTTATATTACTTTCTTCTCTCTACACTTTAGAGGTATCACCATGGCCTCCAATTCAAGCATATGGCACATTCTTTCTAACTCCATCACCATATAATTGTTAAGTTGAAAAATAATTTTTATCTTACTTGTAAGTCTATAATTTTATTCAAATTCTTGTACTATAGAGAATTTTGATTTGTAAATGCTATTGTTATGTTGGAAAAAAAGTTGTAAATTCAATGGAGAGATTAAGTTTATGTTTATTTAAAAAACATAAATTTCTAGAAAAAAGGTCACTCAGTTTGACTATTATATTATACAAGCTTAACTTCGTCCTCAAGAGCTTAACTCAGTTGGTAAGGACAATGCATAATATATGTAAGGTTTGAGATTCAAACCCCAACCACCACAAAAAAAAATACAAGCTTAACTTAAACGATAAGTTGTTTCAAGATAAGAACTGACATTCCTTAGAATGAGATTCTCAGCAATAATACGTCCTCTAATAACATTCCCATTAGTCCTACTTTCTCGTTGTTGAAGGCTACTTCCAAAACAGCAAGAGATCACTTAAAAATAAGTGTTGAAGGCTACTTCCAAATTTCTAGCATCTCTCACAAGTCATGTGTTTATGTTGGAGTTTTAAACTAATGAGGATGTTAACACTCATTGATCGACTTAAATGATGGTGTCATCATGAAGGGTACACGTACACTTCCTCCAAGTAAGCTTTGCGAGTTTTTAAAACATAGGTAATACTTTTTAAGGCTATTCATCTTAATTAATAGTTAGATTTAAAACATATGTAAGCCAACTATTAAAAGAAGTGATCTAAAACTTATACATTTGAAATCAATTTTCCTATAATATACTTCAAATGATAAATGTTTTCAAGTTTATTGAAAAAACACCACCATATATACGTTTTAAAATCACTTTCCTCTAAACAATTTCAAAGAGGAGTATTCCTTTAGAGTCACTTCTACTATAGGGTATATAATCTTTAGATTTTACTACGTACCGTGCCTTTCTATCAATCTAAACATACATCATTACTAATTCTTCCCTCAAAAACAAAAAGTCATTACTAATTATGTTGGGTAATATTGATGAACATGGCATCCTGCATATACAATAGCTATAGACTTTCTATAACCTATGGGTCACATAGTCATGGAAAACAATCACTTCTAATGCACAATGTACCGTAGTTAACTTACACTTTCCCAAATGACCTATAGAAATGTCAACAACAATTTATTACATTGTATCTCATAAAAAAAAAAATTACATTGTAAAATAATGCATAAATCGATAAGTAACTTAAAATTACACTTATTTTGAGAATAAAATTATAAATAAAAATAAAAACAGGATGACTAAATAACTCAGGACTCAATCAATTGTAGAATCACATGCCAAACTACTAACATGATAAATAGTTTATGACTCAATCAATTGGTAGAATCATCAGCTCGACTACATTATAAACAGTTCATGACTCGATCAATTGGTAGAATCATCAGCCCGACTACTAAAGTGATCGGGCCAACCAATTTTCATGTTGATTCTCGATCAACTAGGTTTGGACTATAACCAAGCTGAGCCAACTTTTAAACATCAATATTTTATATATCTCGCTTGGCATTATACGTGTAACAACCGTTAATGCGTACCCACTTATTTAACGTTTGACGTGAAAATAAATTAATAAAATCCAACATATGTGAGGATCTATTCTTGACATTTGAAGCACACTCATTAATAAAATACTTTTTTTTGTTATCTTCGGTCTCTTAAATGCGCGACTTTTACAAAAAATAATCCAGACACAATTTTAATGAATAAAGTTGTGTGCGACTATTATCTATGAAAGACAATCATATGCTTGCTTTGTTTTACTCTGTCTTTTTTAGATTCAAGTAGTCGTTTATAACAGTGATAGATAGAATGAGATCAGATAATCAGATCTATGAAATGAAAGCGAGATATTTTTAATAGGAAAAACATTTGATAAGAGGATTTACTATAAAACAATAACAACATCAAAGTAAATTGTTTAACAAAAAAAAAACAAAGTGAATTGAGCAACTAAAATTTGTGAAATCACTCACAAAAGGATGAATTGATATAACAAATTCAAAAGCAGTTGATGAAGATTTACATACCCATGTGAAGTAGGCAAGATCAGCAAGCTGGATAAACAAGTGAACAAGAAAGTGTCAACCATGCATAAGGCACAAAATATATCATTTGAAGAGAGTAAGAAAATGTACCAAGTTTACCACTCAAAATAATGAGAACAATCCACCTCTTTTCAATAAGTACAATTTCTCAAGACTTATGAAATTCATTTACCATTTAATAAACAAAATAATACAATACTGTAACCCATAATTCCTCGTTTGTGGAGTTAAGTGAGATGCCAGAGGTGATTTTCAGAGATAAGTTCAAATTAACGTATATCAGCCAAAAAAATTAACAAATTTTTTTAATTTTTTTTGTTAATATTAATATATATGTAAAAAAAGTTACCTTAATTTGGCATGAATATAATGAGTTTGTTGCTGTCATTATGGATGGATTTTATGGATACGACAAATATATTACGGCTACTTTTCTTATTCAATATGTTCTTATTTTTAACCATTGTAATATCTAAGAAAATATATGGAACATACTCTCTTCTTTCCTAACCATCACCACTTTTTTTATTCTTATCTATTGAAGAATGATCAATTTTAATTCAAAATCATCTCTTCAAATTGTTTTTCCTTCTTTTTTTATTCGAATAAATGATTTCAACAAAAAAAAAATGATTTCGACATATTTTTAGTTTTCTTTCGTTTATTTATGTGATTTCGTCGTCTTCACACGACTCAATTTGTTTTGATTTCTCGTCTTTATGCGATGTGTTTGTTGATTTTCCGTCTTAGTACGGTGTTTATTTGATTCGGGTTGTAAGATTAACTTTGGGCAAGTGCATATCTAATCAATGGCTTTTACGTCGTCAACGTTATAGATCTGAAGACATGAGTATTCTAGAGAATTGAATATAGTCATATTTGTAGGCATGAGATGCTACCCAGAGACACTCTCTTTTCAATACTCTCTCTAACACTCACTTTCTTATTGGATTAAATTAATGTATGTCTGACCACTTTAAGTGAAACCAATTTTCAAAGTGTGAGATCCACATTGATTTAAATCAATAAAAAAGTGAGTGTTGAAAAGAGAGTGTTGTTAACGCTACTCTTGTAGGCATATATACTTTGTTGTTTTATCTTATTAACATGAATGTTGTGAGTTTGTTCGCAGATTCATCTTTTTTGTTTTTAGTGACTTTAAATTTATATTGTATCGATATACTCTATCAATTTGAATGAATCAATATCGTTTATTTTTGTAAAAAAAAGCTCTTTTGTCGATCAAATTTTCCCCGTTAACAAAAGATGGAGTTCAAACTGCTTCCCATCAACTAAGGGATGATTTGGGTTGTTTCTAATCTTTAAAGTTAAATTTTAAAACAAAACATGTTCGAATAAAATGAGATTGAATTGATTTTTACATAATTTTAAAATAGTTTTCACTTTTATTGCAAAACCATAAAAATAGATTTTTCCAATTCTTTGTTTTAATAAATAAATCAACACATCACCATTGGTAGTTGCTAACCACCACCTACCACCACTCTGAGCACGATTGATCATTCTGATCATCACTTCGGCCACCTCTGACCACCACTTTAACGTCACTGCAACCACTTATATGTCTATCATCAATTCAAGATCAATGTCGAATATGACTCCACTTTGGTCACCTCTGACTGTTGCAACTACTTGTCTGCCTATCACCACCCGACCATAACACCAAATTGTTTGTTATATTTAATCCCTGCTATTTTACGAAAATTCATGTCGCATGTTTTAAGTGACTCTTTAGATAAAGTGTCCTTGTTAAAAGCTTAAAATATCATTAACTAACAATATTTTAAGATCTTTTCAATACGTGTCATAAAAAAGTCACTTGGAACATGTAAAGTGAACTTTTGTAAAAAGTCAAGAACTAAAATTGATAACATAAAATTTAGAGGGACCATCTGAGTGCAACATTTTTTATCATTAGCTAACAATATTCATCGTTTTTCAATTTTAAGGTAGTATTACATTGCCCTATCCTTTCTAAAGGTTTTTTTTTTTTTTTTTTTATATATATTAGAAATTTTATTAATGTTGTCCAAACTCAGCATCACATTGAAAAAACTCTACCCAACTTTATAAAAGGATACAAAGATTTCACATTATCATTTGTTGCTTGAAAGTTGGACTTAAAAATCACATACAAAGTCTTCAGTGCATATTAAAGTACTGTTTGTCTTGGAATAATTCATTCTCATTAGTTTGGTTGAAGTGAATTGTTGATGGACTCGCCTATTGCTTGAAAAATTTCATGTTGATTTGATTATCCCTTCTTGCAAAGTTTGCATCTTGTGATGGAAAATTCCTATTTGGCTTGAACTTGCACCAACACCAAAAACATCCTTTGAAGCCACATTTTTGTCCACAAATTGCGGTATCAAAGCTGAGGTGTTATGTTGTCTTCCACAACCTAATAACAAAACACATTTTTGGGTTCAAAAGACCGTTGGAGAAAAGGCAAATTAACTTAACATTTGACGGAACTGTATCTCACTTGGAGGGACTGTCTGTCCCTGCAAGTGTTTATGATTTAAAATAAGTCAGGGTTTTGGAAAATTAATGTTAGTGTTGCTTTCTCTTTTGTCTTGGTAGCTTAAGGAGTCGAGTTTCCTTGCCAAGGAAGAAAACTTCTTGATGCATGTGGATTAGGTTGAGTGCCGGGAACATCATGTGAATGAAAATCCAATTTATCAAAACCTGAAAACAAAATCAACACAAAATAAATCATACAAAAATAAGCAAATATAGAAATTACAGTCAGTCATCAAAATGAACCTGAAGATCCCTAATGAAAAGGTAAGCTTTTTGACAGAGTTGAGAAATACGGATACAATCATAAATTTTATTTCTGCAAACAAAACAAAAAAGTTTCAGAACATGTAACCTTAATACTGGGCAACCATAAATTCTCATAACCTCAAGATAAGTGAGGTGTCCAATAACCTTAATATACATCCCACTACATCCGTAACATTGAAGCCCAAGTCATTGGTCGAAGTTGAAATAAATCAAAACCAATCATACAATTTGAACAAAACAAACATTGCAACAAGATAAAAAAATCAAACAACGTTGTACCAAAACGACAAACAAAACAATGTCGCACTCAAATGATGAAATAATGTAAAAACCATTTATTAAGATTTTATCTCTATCTCCTCGGAAAAAAAAAATCATCTCTGTAGTTTTTTGGGTGTTGTTTGTTACTCTCAATGTTGAGCCTTGATGCACTTTCATTCATTGTTACTAAATAATTTTTGTTATTTCTAAGAAGTTATTTTCAAATAATATAGGTCTTTTATGAAATGCTTTCTATATTATGGATAATATTTTTTTTATTGTGTTACTTGATTTTCCATGTAATTAATTAGCATGTTAGAGATATGTAATAAAGATAAATTATTATCTCTTTCTCATACAAAACTAATTACATTTCTTAATTTGTATCAAATGACCTTAATGACTTATAATTTGGGACGAAGCCAGTATTTCAATTATATTAAATGGGACAAGAGTATGTAAACTCTCACAGATAAATATTATATTAAGGGTAAGTGTGTTTTTGGTCCCTCTAAATATACCAACTTTCATTTTTAGTTCTCTAAAAATCTCCTTCGAACTTTAGTCTCTCTAAATTTTCTGTTATCAAATTTAATCGTTGACTTTTTATAAAAGATCGCGTCGCATGTTCCAAGCGACTTTTTTATGACATCTTAGTGAGGAGACCTTAAAATACTTTTAGTTAATGATAATTACTATTTAATCTTCATTATTAAATTAAAGATATTTTAAGCTCTTAATAATGACACTTCATCAAAAAAGTCACTTGAAAATTGAAATATTATACATGATTTTTTTGTAAAATAGGAGGAACTTAATTGATAGCAGATAATTTGGAGGAACCAAAGTTTACAGTAAAATTTTAGAGGGAATAAATATGAAAGTTGTTATATTTAGATTGACTAAAAACATATTTAAATAGAATATGTAAAATTGAGTTGTAACACTGCCACCTAAATTATACGTTTGATCAACTAAATATAAGTATTTGACATGATAGTACAAAATAGAACAACACATGACAAACTTTTATGATATTGAATAATTTTTTGTCTTCTACAATTTTTTATGGATAAAAGACTAATTTGGGATTTTAGACAATTTGAGCGTCGGGCAAAAGGTTGTGTTGTGGTTTAGTGGGGGACAAGAGTTTCCGTTTTCTCATGTCACTTGCCACAAGTTTGTCATCTCTTTGAAACAATTTTACAAATTAACACACTGTCCAACTAAAGTTGTCTTGTCCTTTATTTTTATAACAGATCAAACGCATTCAAAATGTCTCGTTCGAGATGATTTATGGATTTCTTTTCTGATTTTATTTTAATAAAATATAGTTTCAATTTTGAGTTTCAATTATTGTTTTTTTGTTATTTAATTTTAAATCACTTTTTTCAATCTCGTTTCAGTATAAACGCACACAATATATAAAATTTATAATTTATTTATTTAGGAACAATTTGAAGAATAGTGTTTGAAAATCAATGGTTGTTTGAGGTGTTGGCAGACAACTATCTGAGTGATGATCAACAGACAGACAAGCCACAATTGTTAGTGTGGCGATAAATGGATAGGTGGCCCTCAACAGTCGACGGAATCGGCAGTCAAGGGTGGTTGGAGTAATGGTCGGTAGCCGGGTGGTCGCAACAGTTGAAGTGGTGGTCCAAATGGTGTCAGAGGTGGCCAGAGTGATGGTTGGGGTGGTGATAGGTCGACAAGTAGCTGCAACAGTCGGAGGTGGCCAAAATGGAGATTAGAAATGGTTGGAGTGATAGTCGACATTGGTCTTGAATTGTTGATCAATAGACATGTGGTCACGTTAAAGTGGTGGGCAAAATTGACCGAAGTGATGATCAAATGTGGTTACACTGGTGATCAATTGTGGTCAGTGGTGGTTAGCGACCACTAGTGGTTATGTGTTGTTTTATTTATTAAAAAAAAATTAGAAAATATATTTTTGTGCTTTTGAGATAAAAATGAAAACTATTTTAAATTAAGTAAAAAATCAATTTCATATCATTTTACCCGAACATATTTTGTTATTTTCAACTTTAAAAATAGAAAGTTAAAATCACAGTAAATGAACCCTAAGATAATGGGCAGTGGTTTAAACTTCATCTTTTGTGAATGGAGAAAAATTGACAGATAAAAGAGAAATCATCTTATGTTTACAAGTATATTCTGGGATATTAAGATTAAGATGGTTTAAAGAAAATATTGGAATATTACCGGTGTAGTAATAAGAGTATCGTTTCGACAGGGAGTTGTTTAATTCAATTAACCTTGAAAAGTTGGGATTTTTAACCGTTTAGAAATAATAATAAAAAAAGCGCTTTGGGTTATTGGTTCATCTTGATGACAAACCCTTCACAAACCAAACCATAAACCTAGAACTTTATGTTGGACCTACTTTCTAAAGACAAGTTTCTCTTTAGGCTATCACATCTCCTTTCGGTCTCAGTGAGTGTGTTTCTCTAGCAACCACGCCTATTTTCATGGTTGATTGCTATTGAAATCCTTGAAGCTCGAAACTTTATTGTCTCAAGGGTTGCTAGACTATTTTCATGTTTCGCAATCCTTGTCTAATTTCACTTGTTCCAATATTAAAACTTCATCTTTCGATCTATCGCTTAATATTTGTGATGATGAATTAACAAGTACTAACCCTCCGCTGTCGCATTATGAGTTTGATACTTGTTAATTCATTATAAAAACGGTGAATTTAGATTAGAAAATAGGTTTACATAAAATTAGGGTTCAAGGCCTGGTTTGATTAGGATTATGTCATTAGACTATCCAACAATCCCAAGACAAGAAGAGTCTACTCACTCATGTTCATTGTAGACATAGAAGAGAAGATGAAGAACATAAATAAAATAACAAGAAAATAAAAGAAGAACTTTTATTAAAGAAAACAATTGTCACTATTGAATTTCATGAACAAAAGATGATTTTACAAACTAGATGGCTGCTCTATTTATAGTCTAACATTGACTTGAGCCCCAAGAATTAAATCACTAAAGTGTTGCACAAGAAAACATGGGCTCTAGGTCAAAAATACTAAAATAGGCAGCTTGTCGAAGAAGCAAAAGCAACAAAAGGACAAAAAGGGGCGTGCCCATGCTATATTTTGGTACAAGATCTTCAAATTCTTTGCACAAGATATTTTTGTATAAGATCTTCATATTTTTGGCACGAATCAACTTCAAGACTCAATCTTTTGAATATTTGTTCCTGAAATAAAATAACTTGCAATTGAAGTAAAATAGCTCTAAAAGGAAATAAAAACATATTGAATTTAAATAAAATAAACTTAAATATTATATAAAAAAACACTAATAACTGACTCATTATTGACTCATCAGTTCCCGCGAGCATAACTCAGTTGCCAGAGACATGCATTGACATGCATTATTATATGCAGGGGCCGAGGTTTGAACCCCGGACACCCCACTTATTCACTTTGAAAAAGGGTGAATTCTAGCCACTAGGCTACTTGACAACAAAAAAAAAAGGAAAATGTTAACGAGTGCCCTCAGGGCACTCTTTAAGCACTCTAAATGGTAAGTTTTGTATGAAAAGTTGTGTATTGAATGCATTGGAAATTGTAATAGTTAACTTTTAAAAAGAATAATTACTAAATTTAGGATGCTTAAAGAGTGTCCTGGAGGCACTCGGTAACAATACCAAAAAATATTGGAATATGTGAAGGAATTTTTGTCTTATCCATAATGACAGCAACAAATCATTATATTCATGCCAAATTAAGGTAACGTTTTTTACATATATATTAAGAACTAAAATTTAAATAATATTTGTTAATGTTTTTGGCTGATATACGTTAATTTGAACTTATCTTTGGTAATCATATCTGGCATCTCACTTAGCTCCACAAAGAAGGAATTATAGGTTACAATCTTATATTATTTTGTTTATTAAATAGTAAAGGAATTTTCTAGTCTTGAAAAATTGTACTTGTTGAGAAGAGGTGGTTTTTGTTCTCTCATTATTTTGAGTGGTAAACTTGGTACATTTTCTTATTCTCTTCAAATGATATATTTTGTGCCTTATGCATGGTTGACCGTTTCTTGTTCACTTGTTTATCCAGCTTGCTGATCTTGCCTACTTCACATGGGTATGTATGTCTTCATCAACTACTTTTGAATTTTATTATATCAATTCATCCTTTTGTGAGTGATTTCACAAATTTTAGTTGCTCAATCCAGTTTGATTTTTTTTTTGTTAAACAATTCACTTTGATGTTGTTATTATCCTTTTATCAAATGTTTTTCCTGCTTTCATTTCATCTATTACTGTTATAAACGACTGCTTGAATCTAAAAGAGACAGAGTAAAACACAACAAGCATATGATTGTATTTCATAGATAATAGTCACACACAACTCTGTTCATTAAAATTGTGTCTGGATTATTTTGTAAAAGTTGCGCATTTAAGAGATCGAAGATAACGGAAAAACTATTTTATTAATGCGTGTGTGCCAAATCTCAAGAATAGAACCTCACATATGTTAGATTTTATATAATTATTTTTGCGTCAAACTTTAATTAAGTGGGGCTACATTAACGGTCGATATACGTATAATTCCAAGCGAGATATATAAAATATTGGTGTTGTAAAAGTCGACTCAGCTTGGTTATAATCCAACCGAGTTGATCGAGAATCAACATGAAAATTGGTTGGACCAACCACTTTAGTAGTCAAGCCGATGATTCTACCAATTGATTGAGTCATGAAATTTTTATTAAGTAGTCGAGCTGATGATTCTACCAATTGATTGAGTCATGAACTATTTATTATGTAGTCGAGCTGATGATTACCAATTGATTGAGCCATGAACTATTTATTATGTAGTCGAGTGATGATTCTACCAATTGATTGAGTCATGAGTTGTTCATTATGTAGTCGAGTCGATGATTCTACCAATTGATCGACTCATGAATTGTTTATTATGTAGTGGGCTGATGATTCTACCAATTGTTTGAGTCATGAATTGTTCATTATATAGTTGAGTCGATGATTCTACCAATTGATTGAGTCATGAATTGTTTAATCATCATATTTTCATTTTTTATTTATTTATAATTTTATGTAAGTTTTCTTCATCTTTATACATATGAATCTTAATGTAGCTTTGATTCTCAAAATAAGTGTAATTTTAAGTTACTTATCGATTTATGCATTATTTTACAATATAATATATTTTTTTATAAGATACAATGTAATAAATTGAATATATGTGTTATATAGAATGTGTATTACAATGATGTGTGTTAAATTGTCTTTATACATTTATATCAGGGTCTGAAGGAACAAAAACAATAGAGGAGTTTGGAGATGAAAGAAAGCAACAAGAAAAACGGAGGAGAAGTAAAAGAATCATAGCTTTTGAGGAAAAAAAGGAAAATGGGGAATCGAAAAGAAAAAAATACTTCAATTATAGCTCAGTCCATCTTCAAATGACATCATCAATTCCGGTTATTACTCTCATTCTTGTCTTTATCATACGTGAATGTTAACACAAAAACTATGTTTTTTTTTTATAGATAACGAAAATAATCACAGCTATTAGAAACTTACACATATAAATCCTTCAAAAGAAAAACTTACACATAAATAAAAAAATTGAGTTCAACTCATTTGTGAAATTCACAAAATTTGAGTTCACTCATAAATTTATGTGAAATTCACATAATTTAACGTGATTCCTTTGAATTTATTTATTTTTATCATAGGGAGGGTTAAAAGTTTAACTCATTTGAATTTTAACACATAAGAAAAAACTTGTTTAAAAAAACCCATTAAAGAGTGAAAACTTGCCTAAAATTGGCGACCCATTTAGATAAAAAAAAATTGACCAAAAATAAATTATCCATTTCAATTTCCAATGCAATATTAATAACATTTTTCAATTCCACTTTTTAATTAATACTACTCATAATTCAATATATTTTATTTAGTAATGCTTATTTTTACGAATCACTGCGAAACGAAAGGAACGAATAAAATCTTTACCGCGCATCTTATTTTCACTTGGCGCATGTATTCTACAACATCTTATTTGTTTTTAAAAATTTAAGCGGACAAATTGGCACATTACAACATTGAAGAAGAAATGGTGACTCTCTAATTTATCTAGCTTCAATTTATCCACTGTTCTTTCCTAAAACTGAAAATATTGGTTGAAAATCATTTATCTTTCCCAGCAAATATGAAGAAATAAGTATGAGCTTAAGTAAGATTTTTAAGTTGAAAGATTAGTATTTGCACCCTTCTCATGATAGGGTGGAGTCTCACATTTAGTTTACCATTGAATAATAAAATATAAACATAAACTCTTTATATTTTATTTGTCTATTTACATTCTCTTTCATATCCTAAAGCTCACGCAGGACGGACAATACTACCTTCAGAGTGGAAGTACTTCACAAACACACGGTAAACTAAACTTAGTTTAATTTTTCTTTTTTTTGGTGGTGGTCGGGTTTGAAACCCAGACCTTGCATATATTATGTATTGTCCCTACCAACTGAGTTAAGTTCAATAAGATAAACTTAGTTTAATTATCTCATCACATAAATTGTACACTTTTTACATAATTATCATTACTTTTGGTTGGTAATTATTGGTGATCACTCATGTAGAGAAGTTGTATCATGCAGTGTCATATGTTATGCCCGAAAAGCACATACTTGAATCAGTCCTTGATGTCCTACAAAGGTGAAAACTATATGATCAATATATCACTATTATTTCTTTTTTACATGTAAGGAGATTAGTGAGTCATTACCAAACAAAATCTTATACTCCCAAAAATATA
>Ga0228710_1001803_pt1 | contig 32915 bp, 14 predicted proteins | sample MedpolnodulmetaG_FD_177995 | JGI IMG/M metagenome (GOLD analysis project Ga0228710, IMG submission 177995) | Root nodule microbial communities from Medicago polymorpha collected in Santa Monica, California, United States - pink nodules | ecosystem: Host-associated > Plants > Roots > Nodule... | reverse complement strand
CCCCTCTTCTATGGTCGCTTGAGCTAAAGACACGCTTAATGAATAGATTTGTATGCAACGTGCAAAGACACCAGTTCATAACACAAATTCTGAGCATACTTGGCTGAAACCGCCAGCAGGGAAGGTCAATTATAATGTACATGCAGCTGCATTCAACAATAATTCATCATGGACATAATATGTGTTTTCGTGACTATAGGGGATCATTTGTCCGTCATGGTTCTAGAAGGCATGTCTTTAGGTTTGTTAGATGCTATTCAAGTGGCTATTTCAAATAGAATGCACGATGTACCACTCAAATCTGATTCGAAAACTTTGTCTGATGCTCTTGCCTAACCCACTACTCCCATCGAGTTTGGTGATCTTGTATGTCAATGTAGAAGTCTCTTACTTAATAGACTCAACTTTGTAGTGTTGTATATTAGGAGACAAGTAAATAGAGTTACTCATAGTATTGTTAGAGCATCGCTATCTCACTCTAACCCCATATTTTTTATCATGGAATGCCAATTTGATATTTAAAAATGATTAAAAAAAAAAATCATTAATCACCCTATTTTTTTTTCCTCTTTTTCAATCAAAAGACCTTGTTGGTCATAAAATGATAGTTGACGAATAAATTATTTAGAGTTATTTTTTTCTCTTTTTAATTATTATAGTACACCAAATTGTCCCAATTCAGAGTTCAATCTATGACCAATACGTTCAGAAAAAAATATTATTAAGAAAATATCAACCACTTAAATAAATCTCAATTAATTTATTTGTTTACAGGGAAAAATCATAATTAAACAACTATAACATTTTTTATCAAGAAAATGGGAAAAAAATTGAAATGACAGAAGAATTAGATTACTGAAATGGCTCTTCGCCCATCTGTTTTTGCTCATTTCCATCAAATAGCCGAGCCTGAGTTAATTCACGAAAGTGTATTTTCAATGTGAGTTAACTCACGCATGTGTATTTTTCAGCGTGAGTTAACTCACGTAGGGCGGGAATGAGCAAAAATAGATGGGAGAAGAGCAATTCTCTTAGATTGTTGATGGTATCCAAAAAAATTATATTGGGCCAAAGAGTATGTTGTGTTAGTAGAACCCAGCCAGAAATTAAAGTGCAGAATTATGAGTTGAAAATTTCTATTCACACCTTCCATACTTCTCATGTGCCCTCCAGAATTAAAAAATGTCCAATGTCCATAGATTTTCGGTTTATGAAATCCAAAATGAGGTTTATCCCTGTTTCAAAAGTGTAAAAATAATCTCATTTAGATATATGAAATTCAAATTGATGATATGGCAATATACATTAATATTCTCATTTAGATATATGTATCCAAATTATAAGCAAAAATTAAACCCATATCCAAAATTAACAATGGAACCCATATCTCCAAAATAGTCACAAGATCTTAGGACAAAGAAAATGGCGGCTAACAGTATGGAGAGACAAATCGATATGAGCAATGAAGTTCCAGAGGAGGATAAGTCAATGCTACAACATTTTTATATTCAAATGTTAGAAGATAATTTCGGTAAAAAATAGAAATTTCTCAACTTGAAATTAAAAATAAAAAGAAAAAACAGGTACAATTGGTTGCAAGGTAAAAGGAATAAAAAGGAGGATGACTCAGCTATTTTTAATTGGTTGGTGTTGAAGGAGTGTGTTAGAGTATGACCTCAGCATTTCACACAAGTGAAAACCTCATTTCGGATTATAAACTTCGAAAACCCAATGGCATATTTTGGAATTTTAGAGGGCACGTGAGAAGCATATATAGCTTCTAACTTATCTTAGACTTTGAGTGATGTCTTGTATTTTGTCCCTCTAGTCTAGGATTAATCTCACTTGCATAAACAATATTTTGAATGTGTAAAATATTTGCCAAACTCATGTTTTGAAACCTACTTTGAGGTTTTTATACACCTTCAATGCAATTTAGGCAGTTTTAAATCAATTCAAATCATGTAGAAGACAATTTGAATTGATTCAATCTTCATAGAATGATCTTTGAATCCATTCAATATTCATCTGAATAGATTTAATCTTCAAACAATACACAAAATGGAGTTTAGTCCTTAAATCAATTCATGCTTTCCCTAAATTGATTCAAAGAGTGTTTATTCACTAAAAATCAACTTTCCTTTGTTCTAAAACCATCCACCTATAATTATAACCTTCCCTATTTTTTTACAACAACTCAATCCATTCATTACTCTTCTCTACACTCTCGTTCTCTCAAAAACCATAAGAAAACACTTTTTTCATAATTCTTTGTGAAAATTGTAACCAAAATTACAAGGGAAGTTGTAGGTTGTGTAATTTTGGATCTTTTGAGGAATTAGAGGTGCTCAAGATACTAAAGAAAACAATAAGGATTTATTTTGTCCTTTACAAGCTACTAGCTAGACGACTTTACTAGTTCATCAACAACAAAGGAAATCAAAGGAATCTATGTGGCATAAGAGATCTCGATGAAGTTTTCCAAATGATCTCATATGATTGAAGGTTTGAAGAATCAAATTTGTTGATTGGAATTTGGATGAAGTTAGAGGTGGTCTTGCAACAAGTAGATTTTGGATTTTGTTCATCTTTGGCTCAAAGAGTGGAAAGACTATTTAATTGCTTGTAATCAAACCTTGAATCTCATCTTGCAAAAAATCAATCATAGCGGAAGACCATAGATTCATCCATGAATACTAAATGTATACCCCTTAGTGAGGACGGTTCAGGGATCCAATATAAATTATGGTGTTCTATCTTCCTTTATCTTTTAATTTGCGCATTTAGATTTAATACATGATAAAATTTGATAAGATTAATTGCAATAATGGGTAGGTGATTGAAAATGTTTAAAATTAGTTTTTTTATTAATCTTATGTTTCATGTGTTATTCAATCAATTATTATAATAGGAATTAACTTGTTCATATCTTCATCATTAATCAAATCATCGTCTTGATCCATGTTAAAATTTTCATTGGTAAGGTGTGGGTTTGATTTGAGATTGAATTAGCTTTGTAATTGTTAAGTGTATAAATCTTGATTGTTAAACATTAATTCAATAGTAAATTGTTTGTTCAGCATTGAATTCTTGGGTTTACACATTGCTTACATTAGTTATCATTTGTTGCCTGTGTTTTAATTTCAACCGTCAAACAATTTAGTAAAACTATTTTAAAAACCACGTTTCCTCTAGTGATTTTTAAGGAATTTATTCACCCCATATGGATTGATTACGTTACCGTCATACAAACCAACAAGTGGTATCACAATACCGGTCTCCTTTATTACGGTTTAACCACCGAAATAGTTTGTATGACGAGTAAGGATCTGAAGGGAAAGTACAATCGAGCTCCATTTTTTATGGAGATAACTATGACTATTGAAAAGGGTGCATGAAAGTTTGAAACTTCGTAGTCAACAGGAGGATGCAACCGCAATTAAACGTTGATGGTGTCACTTAAAACAAACCACAAGTTGATTGGACAGTCGATGATATTAAGAAAGTCCAATACAACTTGAAAGCGGTGAACATACTCATTTCCGCTTTAGGAGTGAGTGAGTATTACTCATGTTCGCATTGTAAAGACAACTAAAACAATGTGGGACATTTTAGAGACTCTCCATGAGGGTAGAAAATACGTTAATCAATCTAAAATCAACACACTTACCTAGTAATATGATATTTTTCACATGAAAGATGGTGAAAACTCCACTTCCATGCAAATGAGATTCAGACATATTGTTAATAAATTGCAAATCCTTGGTAAGATAATATCAAATCAAGATTGTAATAACAAAATCTTAAGGTTATGATTATGAAGTGACAACCTAAAGTGATGGCTGTTAAAGATTAACAAAACATCGGTGTCATAGACATAACTACCTTATTTGAAATGCCTAATGAACACTAAGAATAAAAAAAAAAGATATATTGTTCTAAAGGCCTATGCTTCCAATTCTAAATTCTTAGTTTAAGTGGATAACGACACAGATGAAGACTCACTCGAAGATGAGAAGATGAGACGAAGATGAAATTATTTCTCCACATGTATCATAGATACATAGAGAAAAATGGGTTGAAACATATTGACAAAAATAGCATCAAATTTAGAAAAGAAACAAACAAATGAGGTATATTCAAGAAGGAAGAGAATGTGTTTAATTGCCATGGATGTGTTGATATGAGAATGTGTTGATATGTGTCTCATGTGACATAAATATCATGAGGTAATCGATGCCGACTTCGATTTTAATCTTTCTTATGGTGAGTTACAAAATTCTCTTGCAAAAATGAGCTGATAATGTGATAAAGGAACCTCACCATTGCATTATCAAGATTGGATTGTCATGAGCTACTATCAATTGAACAACATTATAAGAGGCATCGAGCAAGGGAGTAAGATCTAAGTATCATAATTGAAATTAACTTGTTCATAACTTCATCATTGATCAAATCATTTTGTAATTTCATGTTAGAATTTTCATTATTTAAGGTGTAGGTATGATTGAGATTGCATTGGCTTTGTAATTGTAAAGTGTATAAATCTTCATTGTTAAACATTGATTTAATAGTAAATTATTTGTTCAATATTGAATTCTTGTGTGTAAACATTGTTCACATTAATTATCATTTGTTGCCTGTGTTTTAATTTCAAATAGTCAAACAATTTTGTATAACTATTTTTCAAAATCACGATTCCGCTGTTAATTTTTTAGGATATCTATTCACCCCCTTATTGGTTACATTATCGTCATAAAACCAATAACATGGGGATGGAAAAAGAAATTCCCTTATAAGTTTAATAGTGGGCCAGAGGCTTTAACTTAGATCAACAAAGACACATTCTACAAGAGCTCCATTCAAGGACGTATCTTGGGAATACCGTGTTCTCAGATGGAACAACGTTTGGCCAGTGAGCATGCCTCTGTGCACAAATCGGATTAGTCGCTCATCTTTTGTGGGTCGAAAATCGATGCGAAAATAAAAAAATATATATATTGTACTAGTTATCTTTACCTTCATTTTAATTCAAGTTTGTTACTGCATTTTTTAGCTTCTTTATTGATTTTACCTCCAGTTAATACTTTTACAAGGTCCAGCGAAGATTTGAAAATTTTGATTTAAATAAAATTTATTCTGTAGAATTGGCGTGTTACAATTGTGTTTGAGTTTACATTTGGATGTTTGTACCCAAAGCAAGTATAAAGTATATATATTTTATGCAAAACAAGAACTTCTAATCATTTGCGCTACATGTTTAGTGGTGAGTTAGAGGTAATATAAATGACACCAAGATTTTTTTTTTTGGTATTAACCCTCTGCTTTTTTTTTTTGAAAACTCGGTATCCGATCCAAGGACCGACTAATTCGAGGGGACCAATCCCACCATCCATTTGCGGGAGCCCCGTTTAAAGTCAAAGCAAGCTTTGTATGGACTTCACCCACCGAAATTGGAACCATAGGGAATCGAACCTGAGACCTTTGAAGGAGCAAACTCCAAGATCTCAAGCCAACCACTATGTCAACCCCAAATGAGTTTCCTCCGCTTCTTAGAAGAAAAAGGTCATATTAATCTAGAGTTCGTCCATGAAGTAACAATATTTTGGTTAATATTTGTTTCACTCAAAAATCAAATTTGGATTCTTCCAAACGATTTATCTTTAGTGAATCTCATTAACCACTTGAGATCAATTATTTGGTTAATGACACTAAGAATTGTTCCACCCATAATGTTTTTTTTTTTGTTGAAACACTTAATGTATGTTTAAAATTATATCAATTTGACAAAATTACGATAATGTCACATACCATTGTTATTTTGCTAAACTTACCATAAACTCCAGTATTATGAAGAAGAAGAAAAACAATGTAAACCATAATAAAATCACCTTTCAATGCACCAAAAATAAAAGAAAAAATACCATCTTTCACATAAGGAATTATAATAAATTCTCATACAGTACAATAAATCCAAAGACAAGATATAAATTCCAACAGAAAGAAGCCAAAATTGAACTGCATCAGCTTTTATGTTCTCAAATCCCAACATGAGTGTAGTCTAGTCAAGATGGAAACTATAGCAATGCTAAATATACGTTGCCTACTACAAACACAGTTAAAAACCCTACATGAAAATAGAATAGTAATAGACTTTAGACATTATGAAAGAAATTAAATATATATATAGGAGCCCCCCTTCATTTATGCAAAAGGGGCACTGGCTACATAAAGCATCTTCACACCTTGCATACATATCTGCACCCTCTCAAAGTGAAAAATTAATTACAAAAAATAAAGTACATATGTATACATATGTGCATAAAATAAAATCCAAAAATTATAAACATGCACATATAAAATAAACCGAGAAAGAAGTTTTTAAAAAAAAATAAAAAATTGAGGGAAGAAAGGAGTTACGCTATTGATAGAAAAGAGAAACAAAAGGAAAGTAGAATTTATCTCTATTTTTTTTTTAGGAAGATAAATAAATATCATATATATATTTAACTCTAACTATTTTTTCATTAATTAGTACTGTAAAATAGATTGGCAAAAATGGAAAAAAAATATTTTTATTGAACTAGTATATATATTGTAAAATTGATTTTAGTTAAAAGTAAATTTAATGGTCTAGTAATTTATATTCTTAAACATTTGAGTGTAAATGAAGTAACAATCAATTTGAATGAAAAATAAGTTTGGAGGTACACATTCTATTTTTAAATTCATTGTTAAACGGAAATCCATAAATATATTGAAATCAATTTTAAGTTTTCATAATCACATTTGGATCCTCCAAATTTAAATTCATAATCTTCAAATCTTTATATTTCCACTCAAATTAATTCAAGTATCCAATCTATTCTGACTATAAGTAAAAAAAAGTAAATTTAACATTGCAAATATCATTCATATATGCTGCACGACCTATATTTTTTTTCATAAACTTGTTACATATATAGCTCTTATAGGTGGATAAAGCAAAAATAAATTCTACAAAAAAAGTTAAGTAGCTGCTATAGGTAAATAAGAAGCTGCAGCCGACCTAACAGCAGTAGGTCTTAGTGATAAATTAAAGTGAGAAAAAGTGTGTGTTTTCTCCAAATCCCATTAACTTGTCATTCAGTGTTTCTAATTTCTATAGCTAACGGTTTTTTAGCGATACAAGAAGTGATAAAACAGAAAAAACAAAAATGGAAGAATAGGTCAGGGTTTCTTTTGTTTACATTTGTACATAAAAATATTTACTCTCATAATAAATCCCACATGATAAAAAAATCAAATTAAAAGGATTCGGCTCACTAGTGTCTTGTGTATTAGTTAAAAAAAAATGAAAAAAAGAAACATTTCCATTGATAACATCATTTTTTACACTTTTTTATTACACAAGTTTTAAGATATTTATATTATATTTAATTCTTTATTTAAAAAACTATATTTCCTTAAAAAAAATTATATTTGTTTCCTTAACTAATGTCTCGGTGCACTAGTTAGTATTTTCCTTATTAAAAATGAAAGCAATTTTTGTATAATTTTCTACTATTGGCTTAAATTTAAAGATAAAAAACTTCTAACATTATAAAAAAAAAATAGAAAAAAATTTAAATATTTACTTTTACAATGTGACATTATTATTATATATACAATTACAACAATGATATTTAAACACATTAATTTTCGTATATCTATTAAACACCTTAAGTTACACATATATTTCTCTTTCTAGCTATCATATTACCAATATATTTCATCTATTATATAATTTTTTTTCTTTATTTTTACTAGTGTTTAGATCGATGTGTACTCCAAACATTTTTCTTATAATTATATTCAAAATTGAGTATATGCTAAGTGTGTATGTGTGTTACAAGTGTTATGATATTTGATCATGGAGTACAGCTTCAAAGTTTTGCAGCCTTTATAGAATTTAGAAAGTGAAAGATGAGAATATAAGATATATAGCAGTCACGGGGATGCTATGGCGATTGCTATTAGCACCCTAGTTACTAGTTACTGCTACATGCAGCTACTAAAATATATGTAATAATGTATATTATTATAGGGATAGGGATGGATCAAAACACGAAATTCATGTTGATTCAGTACTCTGAAATCTGAATAAAAATAACACACCGTGTCTATATGAAACAGAATTTGATGTTACTTGTCGGAAGGAGATATTAAAGTGCTTTGTATTAACCTTATAATTCTTTCATTGCATGCACAATATAGTTTGTGTTGTCTCTCTCTAAAGCACAGAGCTTATGATTAGTATTAGCCAGCTATATGTATTCATAACAAGCTATAGTAATTCATGACTATAATATACACTGTACATTGTCATTGTTCAGATTTAACTGCATGCAAACAAAGGTGTGACACATTGTTTTTCTTAATATATGCTTTATTTTGTAAAGTCAACACACTTATAAGAAGTGGTTGATTTAAAACATAACATAATTTGTATTGCATTTAAAAATTTAAATTAAATTGTAGATGATTCATATAGCCACTTTCTACACTTGAAAAAACCCTTTTTTTTTTAATCGACAAATATTATTGAAAATTGAAACTCTCGCAAGACGCAAAGAGACGGATAAGGAGAAAAAACAACGATGCCGCATATAGTAAACTCCTTTGTTTGTTTTCTGTACAAAAACGGTGGGAATTAAAGTGAGGATAATGAAAGCAAATAAAAACTTATTTGCGATTATTTAGTTTTTTTGGTATAAACTTATTTGCGATTATTGATAGCGCAAGGAAGTGTTTGATGTGATCTATATTTAAACGATATTTGAAAATCGCTTAAAACTTTTACTACGATGGACGTCACCACCATCTATAATTAGGGTCGTTCATGTCAACCTTGCAATTGAGAGAGTGATCACTTGATCGTTGTTCATTGTTCATAAACCAAAAAGCAAGAGAAAATCGAGATTGTTATAAGATGACTCCAGGTGCAGAGCTACATTAGGGCATGGGTGCGCCAAGGCCCACCTAGCCCAAAAAAAAATTAATTTTTTAAATGGGAAATTACTTAAATATTCTCGATTTTTAAATAAAATTACTTTGTGGTCCGCCCTCTTCTCTGTCTCGATACGTGTTACTATCACACTATGAAGTCATCCCAAATGCATAGATGATCATTTTGAATTTTTAAGGTATATTATGTAATTTGTTGTATATTATGTAATTTGTTGATGGTCAACCATCTGCTTAATGCCTATGAAAACATAAATTTTATGTATATACTGTTGTAGATTACTTTGGCGGCCCATACAAAACATTTTATTTTTGGTTTCGCCTCATGACTCCACATTGAATGAATCATCATCTCAATTGTAAAGATGGTGAATACAATAATCATTTATAGAGTTTCAAATGATTTTTAAATATGTGTCTATTGCATATCAAATTGTATTTTATTTTAAAAATTTTAGATATAATTGTTATATGCCATTTTTTCCATTCCCAAATGAATCATAAAAGTTATATTAAACATAAATATGCAGGCTCTACAACCGGAACTATCATTTTCACAAATATTTGCATGCTTCTGCACACACTCAACCCCACTAATCCTCTTAATTAATTCATGAGAAACACACTACACATACACATACACATACACAATTAAGTACAAACAAATGTAGTGCAACTAAATGACTAATGCACAGAACACTGTCAGAGTGGATAAACCATATGAGGGGGACCAACAGCTACAAAATAAATAACTTGCCAAGAGAGATCCTCAATACATAAAGCTCCTGTCAACATAACCATAAATACTATATCTCTACCACCAAGAAATGGACAATATTACACATGCACAACCTGTGCTTGAATTCTACGATAAACAATAACCAAATATAATAGAAGAAAAATAACGTTGTCCAGGCCAAAAAAGCATAGTAGACAAAATGTTAGAAAGGTTGCTAAATATCAAAATTAACATCTTAGGACTTAAGCCAACAAGGAATGTCAAATTCAGAAAATTAGTTTATAAAGTGAGAGAGACTCATGATTTAGGTATCACATCGGACATATTTATCTAGTAAATTTGAGACTCCTAACATTGTCATCCCTTTAAAAAAAAGATGTTCGTGGCAGCTTTTCAATTGGAGTTTTCGTTAACCTATCAGTATTACACGAAGTAGCTTAATACATTTTATTGGTAATCCTCTCAACGAGAACACCAACCTTTAGGATTTAACCCAATAAGAAGAATGAATGTTCATAAAAAAAAGGAAATGAGGAGTTTGAATTGTGTTTTAACATTAAAAACTTTTTTTTTTATTCTATCATAAAAACATTTCTTAAGCACTTTCAAATTCATTTGAAATGTAAGTACCATAATTAAACAAAGATATTTTTTTTACTGATTAAAAAACCAATTGATTGCTATATCTAATAATCCCTTAAGATTTTTACTACTGCAAAGAAATTTTTCAACATTATCATACAGAAACCAATATATATTCTTACGGTCTCTCCAGGCTACATGTATTCTCTAAGCATCGTCATGCTTCTAGTATTATCCAAGCCTTTTTAAGCATCAAGTATTCTTTTCTAAGACTAAATAGAAGTCTTCGGTCTCAAAATCACAAATTTCTTTTCATCTATTTCTCTTCCTCCCGCGGCATCACCACCACACCCATATTTCACTCAATTTTCAATCGAGTTGACTCATTTCTCTATTGAATCGACAAGCATTGCAAATCCTTAACACCCACTTCTAAATCAAGAAATAAAAAGAAATATTGCTCTCCCCCTTTTCTCTTTTATGTCACGACCATAAGACTGTAAACCCCTTGTGGGTGAGGCGTGATTTTCTTGCTCCTTTGCCTAATGTGCTTTTGTTAAAGTTGTTTTGAGTTCGCATGAGCATAGATACGCAAGAAAATTTCATTTTGGATCATTAGAATTTTAAAAAAGTTTCAAAATGTTAATTTTATTTGATGCATATGTTTGTAACAAATATATCCTTGGTTTAATTGGTATAGTTTTTTTTTTTTTTAAATGTCATTTTTAGTATTGGTAAAATCATTGAGGGTAACTTGGTCATTTTTTTGTCTGGTTTTATGTTGGCATAAGTCAACCTTTTGGTTAGTCTTGTTGAAACGGTTGAAATAGACCTATGGTTCAAGGTAATAATCAGACAAGTATTCAATAAGTTACAAAATTTTGAAAAAAAGCGGCAACGTTAGTGTCATAATAATGTGACTGTTGACACTGTTTGTAGACTGATTTTGAGTACATGAGGTACTATTCGATATAATTGTGATGACGGTGACTTTGTGTTTAGCATTTCTGATTCAGAGGCTCGTATAAATTTTGTAAACATAAGAAGATTGTCGAAAGTTTGAGAGAACATTAACATTTTAAAAATGTTTCGAACATAAAATGTTTTAAAATAAAAAATTGTTAAAAAACTTTTTTATGTAGGGTTGTGTTGTAAACTTTAAGGACATTGGACGATTTAATGTATTTTTGGGCGAAAGTCTTTTTGTAAAAATGTTTTCATATAGATAGTTTTTTATAGAGAAATGTTAACTTGTGCTCTAAGGGCACAAGTTTAGCTCTAAGGGCATAAGTTTAGAAACTAAACATAGAAGTTTCCATCATATCGATGTTTGATTTGTGTCTGTTGGTTGGGAAAGCTACACAAGTAAGGTCACTCTCTAACAATACTATATGTGCTTAAATGCATTTGATGGTCACTATGCTTATTTGTATTGTTAGGTTTTTATATTGTGATTGGCCGCATTTTGTTAAAAACAAGTTTTCTAGCAATATGTCTTCACATATTGGTACGACATTGTAGCGTGCCTTGATTTCGCATTCTTGGAAGATATTTTTTAAGCATGAGATCACCGTAGATCCTATGAAAATATGATTCACATATATTGTGGTCCAAGAAGCGTGTGTTTCTAGAAGCAGCAAGGTCGTTTAAGCTTTGTCGTGTTTCCTAAGAATGGATGTCTAAACATTTAAGGAAACAATATATATGCTTTTGGAATATTGTGTTGAAGACCTTATTGGATCAGCTGGAGTCTTTAGCCTAAATTGTTCATCAAGCCCATGTGTTTCTCAGGCTATATAAAGGAAGACTCTAAACATAAGAAGATCATTGAAGCCGTATTTTGTAAAAGTGTCAATTAGGGTTTTAGTCTGTCCATTGTTGTTTGTGAGCCTCTTTTGTATCATCTTGATACTAAAGATGGACTGATAGTTGAGTTGTATTTGTGAATCCCTCGTAATATTTTAAGCAAGAGTGAATTCTGTATATTGGAGTGTGTCTCCATTTTGATTGTATTTGTTGTAATCACAGATTGTGTGATTGAGAGAAAGTGAGATGGGATCTCATATATAGGTGAGTCTAGATAGAAATATCATGGGTAGTGATTAGGTGTGAAGGCAGTAAACCGGAGGTTGTTTACATAAGACTTCAAACTAATATTATTATAGTGGATTTCCTTCCTGGCTTGGGTGCCCCCAGATGTAGGTCATGTTGCACCAAACTGGGTTAAGAAATACTTTGTGTTATTTACTTCCTACAATTTAGGTTAAGTTTTTTATTGTTATTTCTGTTGTTACAATATTTTGACATTGCATTCGATATTATTGGTGTCCTGACATCGTATATGACATATGTTCTCTAAGTGCCATAATTTCAATTGACATCAGAGAAGCCACCATGTTCTGTTTTGGGTGAGCTCCATGAAAGATATTTTCTTGTAATGTGGACAAGGAAGGATGATTTGTTAACAGACCACCTATTTTGGATGGCACCAACTATAATTACTAGAAGACACGTATGATGGCTTTCCTAAAATCTATGGATAGCAAAACCTGGAAAGCAATTATCAATGGTTGGGAACATCCTATGGTGAATGACGACAAAGATGGAAAGGCCACAACTGAATTGAAGCTAGAAGAGGATTGGTTTAAGGAAGAAAATGAACTTGCTCATGGAAACTCCAAAGTCTTGAACGCCTACTTCAATGCGGTTGACAAAAATATATTCAGGTTAATAAACACATGTATCGTGGCCAAAGATGCATGGGATATCCTCAGAACCACTCATGAAGCCACATCGAAAGTGAGAATGTCAAGACTTCAACTTCTCATCACCAAATATGAGAATATCATGATGAAAGATGACGAGTCCATTCATGATTTTCACATGAATATTCTTGACATTGTCAATACATCTAGTGCCTTGAGAAAAAAAGATGTCAGAGGAGAAGCTGGTTAGAAAAAGCATCAGGTCGTTGCGTAAGACGTTTGACATGAAGGTCGCAACTATTGAAGAAGCCCAAGGCATTTGCAACATGAAAGTGGATGAGCTTATGAGGTCACTTCAAACTTTTGAATTGGATATTAGTGATAGATCTGAAGAGAAGAACAAGAGTATAACTTTTGTCTCCAACACTAATGAATAAGAGGTTTAATGCGACATGGAGACCAATGAAGGTATTTCTGATGCTATTGTGCTTCTTAGAATCATATTCAATAAGGTGTTGAAGAGAATGGATAGGAAGCCAAGACCAAATGTCAAGAACATGTCATTCAACATCAGTAAGAACAATGATTTTCAGAGAAAAGCAAGAACTGAGGAGAAGCACAATCAAGGAAAAGGTATTCAGTGTCATGGATGTGAGGGTTTTTAACACATTAGATCAGAATGTCCCACGTACCTCGAGAAACAAAAGAATGGCTTGTTTGTTTCTTAGTCTAGTGATGATGATTCTGAAGGTGAACCTGATGATGAAGCTGCTAAGCATGTTACAACCTTCACTAGTAGATGTGAATCTGATGAAGGTTCATGTGATAAGGATGTCTCTTATGAAGAACTGGTTGATTCCAACAAAGAGCTTTGTGCGAGAAGTGAAGAGGTTTGTAAGATAGGAGAAAAGCAGAAGATTATCATAGCTTAATTGCAGGTTGTAAAAGAAAAACTTTGATCTACTATCTATGGTCTTCAAAATGAGGTAACCCTATTGTCTTTTAAACATGAAAACATGACCAAATCCATAAGAATTTTGAACAATGGGTCCGATATGTTAGATGAAATTCTTCAAGTTGGGAAAGGGGCTGGAAACTTAAAAGGTATAAATTTTAATTTCAAATCTCTAAATAAACAAGGAAAAACCCCTGTGACAAAATTTATTCCTTCTGAAAGGAAGTATGAGCTCACGATGTCAGACCAAATGTTATAACCTCCTGCCATACATGAGAAAACTCAAAATAAAGCCAAGTTCTTGCCTTGGAAATGTTCATTATTGTGGTAAATATAGTCATATAAAGCTTTGTTGTTACAGAATGTATGGTTATCCAAAAGATCCAACACAACCTAAAGCTAACCATGTGATGATTAAAACTAGAAAAGAGTGGATACCTAAGGTTTTTTATACTAGACTTATAGCCCATACATCTCTTAGAGCTTCATCTAGAGAAGACTGATACTTTGATAGTGGATGTTCTAGACATATGTCCGGGGTCAAGAAGTATTTAGTGGACAGTAAGTCTTATTCCACAAGTTTTGTCACGTTTAGTGATGGAACTAAAGGTGAAATCAAGGGAGTAGGAAAGTTAGTTTGTACTGGACTTCCTAGACTCGATGATGTTCTTCTGTTGAAAGGATTGACTGCAAATCTGATCAGTATTAGTCAATTATGTGACCAAGGTTTAAAATTCAATTTCACCAAGTCATAATGTTTGGTTAATAATTAGAAGAATGATGTTCTTATGAGAGGAGTTAGGTTTAAAGATAACTTTTATTTGTGGGTACCTCAAGAAACTACTTATTCTTCCATATGTTTAATGTCCAAAGAAGATGAAATCAAGTTGTGGCACCAGAAGCTTGGACATCTAAATCTTACAGCTATGAATAAGATTATGTCTGAAGAAGCTATTAAAGGTCTACCAAAGCTCAAAATTAAGGAGGGTAAAGTCTATGGTGAGTGTCAAATTGCGAAGCAAACCAAGATGTCACACCCGAAGTTGAAACATTAGACTACTTCCAATGTGCTAGAACTTTTTCATATGGATTTAATGGGGCCGATTCAAGTTGAAATTCTTGGTGGGAAGAGGTAAGACTATGTGGTTGTTGATGATTTTTTAAGATTTACTTGGGTGAATTTTATCAACAAAATAAAATCAGGTACTTTTGAGGTTTTCAAAGATCTTTGTCAACGCCTTCAAAGAGAGAAGGAAAGTGTGATTGTTAGAATCAGAAGTGACCATGGCAAGGAATTTGAAAATGCCGAATTTTCTGAATTTTGCTCTTCTGAAGGCAGCTAGAGTCATGCTACATGCAAAAAATAACTTCCTTATCAATTTTGGGATGAAGCCATGAACATTGCATGTTATATTCACAATCGTGTCACTCTAAGAGCTGGTACATCATCTACACTCTATGAATTGTGGAAAGCGAGGAAGCCTACTATTAAATACTTTCATGTTTTTACGAGTAAATGTTACATCTTGGCTGATCGAGAACAAAGGAGAAAGATGGATCACAAAAGCAATGAACGGAAATTTCTTGGTTACTCTACAAATAGAAGAGCTTACGGGTTTTTAACTCCATAACCAAAGTCGTAATGGAATCTATTAATGTTTTGGTTGATGATTCGATCGTTGAGAAAGAAACTAATGTCGAAGATGTTGGAACATTGTGCCAGATAATAAGGCATACATTGAGTCCAACATTGAGCCAGATAATAAATCAAGAAATAAAAAGAAATAATGCTTGCCCCCTTTTCTCTTTTACGTCACAACCATAAGACCATAAACCCCTTGTGGGTGAGGCATGATTTACTTGCTCCTTTGCCTAATGTGCCTATGTTAAAGTTGTTTTGTAAGTTCAAGGGAGTATAGATACGCAATCAAATTTCATTTTGGATCGTTCGAATTTTTTTGAAAACTTTAAAAAAGGTTCAAAATATTAATTTTATTAGATACATATGTTTGTAACAAATATATCCTTGGTTTAATCGGTATAGTTTTTTTTTAAATGTACTTTTTAGTATTGGTCGAATCACTGAGGATAACCTTGGTCATTTTTTTGTCTGGTTTTATGTTGGCATGAGTCAATCCTTTGGTTAGTCTTGTTGAAACGGTTGAAGTAGGCCTATGGTTCATGGTAATCGGACAAGGATTCAATATTTGAAAAAAGGTGTCAACGTTAGTGTCGTAATGAGACTGCTGACACTATTTGTACACTGATTTTGAGTACATGAGGTACCATTCGATAAAATTGTGATGCAGTGACTTTGTGTTTAGGTTTTCTGATTCGGAGGCTCGTATAAATTTTGTGAACATAAAAAAACTGTCAAAAATTTGAGAGAACAATAGCATTATAAAAATGTTTTATAAAATATTTCGAACATAAAATGTTTTAAAAAATTTCTTTGTTAAAAAACTTTTTTATGTAGGGTTGTGTTGTAAACTTTAAGGTCGTTGGATGATTTAATGTATTTTTCGGCGAAAGTCTTTTTGTAAAAATCTTTTCATAAACATAATTTTTTATAGAGAAATGTTAACTTGTGCTCTAAGGGCACAAGTTTAACTCTAGGGGTTCAAGTTTAGAAACTAAATATAGAAGTTTCCATCATATCGATGTTTGAGTTGTGTGTGTTGGTTGAGAAAGATACACAGGTACGGGCAGTCTCTAACAATATTACATGTGTTTAAATGCATTTGATGGTCCATGTGCTTATTTGTATTGTTAGGTTTTTATATTGTGATTGGCCGCATTTTGTTAAAACAAATGTTCTAGCAAGATGTCTTGACTTATTGGTACGATATCATAGTGTGCCTTGGTGTCATATTCTTGGAAGATCTGTTTTAAGCGTGAGATCACTGAAGATTCTATGAAGATATGATTCACGTATATTGTGGTCCAAGAAGCGTGTGTTTCCAGAAGCAGCAAGGTCGGTTTAAGCTTTGTTGTGTTTCCTAAGAATGGATGTCAAAACATTTAAGGAAACAATATATATGCTTTTGGAATATTGTGTTGAAGACCGTATTGGATCAGCTGGAGTCTTTAGCCTAAATTGTTCATCAAGCCCATGTGTTTCTCAGGCTATATAAAGGAAGACTCTAAACATAAGAAGATCACTGAAGCCGCATTTTGTGAAAGTGTCAATTAGGATTTTAGTCTGTACATTGTTTTTTATCAGCCACTCTTGTATCATCTTGATGCTAGAGCTGGACTGATAGTTGAGTTGTATTTGTGAATCACTCATATGCTTTTAAGCAATAATGGATTCTGTTTATTAGAGTGTGTCTCCACTTTGATTGTATTTGTTGTAATCACGGGTTTTGTGATTGAGAGGATGTGTGATGTGATCTCATATCTAGGTGAGTCTTAGATAGAAATATCACGGGTAGTGATTAGGTGCGAAGGCAGTAAACAAGATGTTGTTTACACAGGACTTCAAACTAATACTATTATAGTGGATTTCCTTCCTATCTTGAATGCCTCCATATGTAGGTGACGTTGCACTGAACTGGATTAGCAAATACTTTGTGTTATTTACTTCATGCAATTTACTTTAAGTAGTTTATTATTATTTGTGTTGTTACGACGTCTTGACATTACATTCGATATTATTGGTGTCCTGACATCGTATACGACATTTGTTCTCTGCATGCCAAAATTTCATGTATGATTATTTATGAATTACCATGCTATGATGGATTGTGTGTAAATATAGGGTTATATTTGATCGATGTGATTGTTGGTCCGTTGATAGTTTGGTTTAATATGATTCGGAGTGAATATATGAAATGTATTGATTTGTGAAAAGTATCTTTCATATAAGTTTAATATATGAAGTACTTTATAAATTGTGAATAATATTGCTACAAATGATTTATGGAAATATATGTATGAAAAAGAATGTTATTGTTATTACATATGTTGCATGATATGTACGTGTGCATTTGTATATAGATTGAGATTGAAATTTTATGTTTTTGCATTCGTAGTAAGGCGTTTGTCAGACTGGGCTACACCGACTACGGATGTTCTACGTGAATCCCATTCTATTTTTGTGAAATTTAATTGAGTCAAGATGGGACCGGGTCTTTGTGCTTATCATATGGGACAACAATGTGTATGTCAAACCAGGGTATACATTTTAGAGGGAGTTTGCATACTACCCAGTCAAGTGTGGATTATATTCTCAAATCATTTACATGTGATAAGCTAAATGAGTTGTATCACACAAGTAGAATCTGCATCTCTATGCTAATTGTGCATCATTTAATCTTGTGTGAAGAATGTTTATATTGATGTCATATTCATGAGATGCATGCTTGCATGTTGTATTTCAGTATATATGTTTTAGACCATGACCCTATACTTTATACCTGTGGAAATATATAAGCTTGTGTCCAAGACTTTTTTTAAAGTCTTAGTTATGCATAAAACATAACAGCGTTGAAGACGTGGCAAGTAGATGACTTGGTTAGCGACCAGAGAAAAATGGGCTTGATGCCATTATTGGGTTGTCATACTCCTTTTTATCATCTAACTAAAAGAGACATCATAAGTTAGAGGATAGAATGAATATCATATTATTTAAGATACATCGAGATGTAAGAGGGCCTTAAGTGAAGATAAATGTAACTATGAGGAGTATATAATCAATCAATGAAGGATACCATATAATTACTTGACGAAACTTAATCTCAATAATATTATCTCTCTTAACTTGTTCCTCTTTTAAATGCATATATTATTTCATAAACAAATAATCTCTCCATACTTATTATAATAATAATCGTTGAAAGGAACATGTAGAGTATCAGTTCATGTGGATCGATTGTGTCCGTTTGGTTTGGCTTTTTTCTACCAAGAAGCAATTCTACAACACCTCAAAACTGAAAATTGAGTTTTCAATCATGTTTGGTTTAGCTTCTCAAAATTGCTTCTATCCTCCAAAAGCAATTCTGGTTGAAGCTACAATTTCTAACTTTTGAGTTAACTAGAATCAATTCTCCAATAAATTTTATATTTTGATTATTACAACATATTATTTTCCTTTATTGCCCTTTATCAAATCTCCTTTTTGCTTTATAATTAATTTGATGCACCAAATTTAATCAAAAAATTTAATGAACCAAATTAGCCCCCGAAAAATATTTATGGTAATGAGTTATCAAGTTTTGGATTTTCCTTTACAGTGTTTACATTCAGATTTATTGTATTTTTTATTTTACCTTTCTTTTACGCTATATTTTATCATTTTTGGCAACAAACTCTATTATTATTTAACTTAAATATATTTTATCAAAAAATATAAAATATATTAACAAATATTTTTGTAAATTAATATATAGAAAATTTATTTATTTAAATTAAATAATATATCTACATTTAGCATTGATCTACATACACATTCAACTAATCCGTTTATTTGTATTTAATTATGTCTGTTATAGTAATTATACATTCAAAAAAATTTTTGATCAAAACTATCCAAACAACATTCAGTTTGTTTAATCAATTCTGTTTTATTGTATCCAAACATAATTTAATTCTCTAAAATCAATTTTGTCAAAATCAATTGTATCAGAATCAATTCAGTCAGAATCAATTTTATCCAAAGCTGAATCAAACACACACAAACTTAATAATTTGTTACTCTCACTTATCAATTATTTACCAAATAAGACATAAGGATGCACAGAATTCATCCAAGGCATTTAAGTACATATATTGTTGTTAGAGAGTGCTCTTAACCCCAAAAAGCTTCCTACTCTTAAACACACAACACAAACATCCTCGATGCTACGTTTCCTAAACAATCATAGGAGATTAGGTGAATATCAGAGTCTATAATATTCTATCGGTCAAATATCACTTTTGGTCATTTTAGTTTGACAGAATTCTCAAGTTAATCTTTTAAGTTTCGAAAGTTTCAATTAGAATTTTTTAGTTTGACATAATTTCCAAGTTAGTTCTTTAAGTTTTAAAAGTTTCAAATAAGTTATTTTAGTTGATAAACTATTTTATCGTCACCCTTTCAAAAGTTTCTAATAGGTTCTTTTAGTTTGAAACTTAAAGGACTAGCTTGAGAATTCTGTCAAACTAAAATGACATATTTGAAACTTTTGAAACTTAAAGGACTAACTATAAAATTCTGCCAAACTAAAATGACCTAATTGAAATTTTCAAAACATAAAAGATTAACTTGAAAATTCAATCAAACTATAAAAGAACCAAAAATGGTATCTGACCTATTCTATCTACCCATGGTTGAACTCAACAGTGATCAAAGGAAAATTAAACTTTACTAGTTTAAAATCTCATATAAATCTTTATTAACATCAGCTAAAATAGTTTTCTCAAAATGTTCTCAAGGAAATTCGAAACCTAAATAACATTAGTCGTAATTAAATAGGTTTTTTTTACCTGAATTAATTACAATAACTTTATTATTAATATTTATGTATTTTCTTATTTATAACAAAAAGGTTAATTTTCGTTTTCAACTTCGGCAATTTGTTGTTGACATCCATCAACAATCAAGTTTAAAGAATTTATTTTAGTCACTCATCTAAAAAGAAATCATGGCTTCGCCATTGATCTATTTCTATAGAATCATTGTAATACCAACTCAATTGATTTGAACTAAGGCTTTGTTTGGATGCAAAAAGAAAGTGAAAGGAAAGAATAAGATAGGAAAATTGTCTAAGAAAAGAAAAAGAGTGGAAAGTGAGATGTTTGTTTTGGTTGTTTGATATAAGAGAAAGTGGAATAGAAAGTTAGAGGAAAGAAATGCCTACATTTGATAATTGACATAAATACCCTTAAACAAAAATAATACATTAGTATATATAAACAATTGTTTATAGTTCAATGAAAAAATAAAATGACATAAAACATTTGTATCTACTAACAAACAGTTAAGTAGTGAATTATTTTTAAAAAAAAGTTAGGCATGAATTGAAAAAAAATAAATAAAAAAATAAATAGTAAAATGAATAAAAAGCAAATAAAAGTTGCGGCATTTTGGACATTTTAAACACAACACTTGTGTTTCTCAAGCTTTCCCTGAAAAGGTTTCCAACATGGATCTCACATGTATTCTTTATTTCCTTAACCTTTTTGGAGAGTTTCAAACTAGAGAAACTCTTTCTTTCCCTCACCTTTCTCTCCTCATCACTTTCTTTCCTTTAAAACAAACATACCCTAAGAGTTAATTAATTGTAAATTCAAGAACGGAGAAATTATTATTATTAGAGACGGTTTAAAACGGTTATTATTATCACTTTAGCATCAAATTGTTATCATTGTAGCACAAAATTATTACTCTCTCTGTCCCATAATAACTGAGTCATTTGTAAAAAAATATTGTCCCAGAAAAATTATCAATTTCACTTTTCAATACAATATTAATTACTTTTTTTTCAATTATAAAACTAATTAATATTACTTTCACTTCACCACTCTCAATTCAATATATTCTACTTTACATTTATGATAAAGAAGAATGCATCAATAGTTGGTAAGGGTACTTAAAACCATTTTTCTTTCTCTTTCACTTATACTTTTTTCTTAATAAGTATGAAATGAGTCGATGACTTTGTTAAAATGGGACGGTGAGAGTATTACTGTAGCACCAAATTATTATAACTGTAGCATTACATTATTATCACTGTTCCCTCAAAAAATTATTATCACTGTAGCGCCAAGTTATTATTATTATTACACTAATTTCATCTTACAACGGTTTATAATTAGATTTTAGTTTTTTTACCTTAAACTCATACTATTTAAAAAGATTTTATTATTATTAGAGAAAAATACAGAAAACATAATATAGTAAAATAAAAATATTGATAGTTTTCACTCAAACATTAATTAATGAAGAAGACATTAATTAATTAGCTATGTCACCAAAACAGTGACACGTATCAATCCAAAACTGAGAAAATACTGCTGCACTGCACTCTCCACTCCACACTTCTGCCTGCAAATACAGCAGCCTTCCAATTGGTTTCCAGGATGGAATGGGGATTTGATTTGATTTGATCAAACTTACCTCACACACCTGTCTGTACACTGCACCATCAGCCGCCAATTCTACCCTTCATTGTCACCTTCTTCTCCAGGCCCCTACTATCTCAATCACTTCATTCATTTTCACTTCTGCAGTAAATCCATTTTCCCAATTAAAAAAAAAGAGACTGTATTACTGTTCATTTCATTTTCTTATAAGTGTCATATAATCATATTAAGGTTTTGCCAGCACTCACCTTATATGAAGATGTCTTTTAAGAAAGTTATAACTAAAAAATAGAAATCATATCTTGAAGTGTGAGTTGATAAAAAACACTTTTATAGATGACTTCTAACAAAACTCATCATATATATTAGGTTTAAAATAATGGTAATGTATAGATAAATAAAAGGGTTTAATAAGTATTTTTGGGCACCTTTTATGATTCTTAGATCTATTCGTTAGCATTTCAAATAAAAATAAAGAATGATAATTTTAAACAAAGTTCCTTTATTCCCCTAAAAAAGTTTCCTTTATTATTTATTGGTGTAATTGCTATAAACATTAAGAGTGTGACTTTAAGTTTTAATGATATTTTCTTAATTGTATTCTATAATTAACATTATGTAATAAATTAATATGAATAGTTAATAAAAATAATTTAATAAAATCCAATTCACATTATTTTATTTATCATATTTTAAAGCGGCATGTTTTGGCGGATAATGATGCTTTCATTTAATTTTTCAACGTGACTTGTATGGTTGTTTGTGGCTTCTGATTTCTGGTTGGTTAGGAATTTCAACGGCTTTTTAAAGTAATTTTAAAAGATCATACCCTTCATTTTGGTGGGTTGGGGGTTTCCAAGAATTTATGTTTGGCGTTTAATATTATTTAAATTTATGTTTTTTGGATTATTTAGAAGAAACGCAACAGAATAACTTTTCGTCATAAGGCAGAGCTTATGTTGTTGGCGCTAATCGAAAAGGTGAAGCTTCAAACGTTTTCGTGGATAAAATTGCACTACATTCTGTTTGATTTTGATTACTTTTTATGAAAGCCAAACCCTTTAATTTTGATTACTCTTCACGATGGTTGAACCAATTGTCATGTCTATAGACAATTTCTTAGTTTTTGTTTGCTGGCTACTTGTTGTAGCTTCATTAGTATGGTATGTTACATGGATTATTAAGTTTCTTCTAATACATGTTGTGTTAGATGGGCTCAATTAGTTTATTAATATATTTTCTTAGACTTTTGAAAAAGGGCTAAATATGTTTTTAGTCCCTAAAAAATTGGGAACTTTTAAGTTTAGTCCTTACTTAATATTAATAGGTTTTTTAGTACCGAGAAAAAAAATAACTTCTAATTTTAGTCCTTGCTAAAATAAAGTTTGTTTAACTATCCTTAAACTCTTAAATTTTTGAACGATTTTTTTAAGACAAGTTTAGAACACCATGAATGGTTCGTTTACAAAAATTTAGAATTTTTTAACATGAAATGAATTAAATATGAATTTTTTAAAATGACAAAAGTTTTTTTTTTGAGGAAAAACGACAAAAGTAAAAGGACGTATGAATCAAATTTTGTGACAATTTTTCGCCGAGGAACTTTTAGTAATGTACTTAACATGTCTGCAAAAAATTTGAAAAAACTCAAGAGTTTAAACATAAATTAAACAAATTTGAGTGCAGAATTTTTTTTTAGAGAATTAAAAGAACTATTAAAATTAAGTAAGAAATAAACTTAAAAGATCCTAATTTTATCGGGATTAAAAATATATTTAACCCTTTAAAAAAAGCTTAATAAAATGATTCTTTAAAAAGATCAACTATAAAATGATTCTTCAAACATTTATTTATATTTCTTCAAACAAAATTATTTATTTATATATTTTGGACTTACTTCAACAAGTGTACTCATTCTTTATGATTGTTTACTATTTTGTATACAAAATCATTTCCAATGGTCTAGTCATTTTTCATGAAGCCCCCAAGTCATTTCTAATCGTCATTTATTTATTCTATTTTATTTTTCCTTTCTATTTCCTTTCCAGTTCCATCACTCAACAATAAAAGGGAAATGAAATAACAAATAAACTCTAATTAATAGCATTTTCTCAATAAATAAATTTATAAAAGTAGAATGAAGTAACAAACAAAACAATGAACTCTGATTAATGATTAACTCCTTTAAACACCACTTAATTTTTATTTTTTTTAAGGAATACTGATAAGAAAAAGTTTAAAACATACAATAATAACAACAAAAATAACCCTGTCATAAAACGTACCAAAAAATAAAGATAACCCTATCACAAAAAAGCAATAATAATGAGTTAATAACAGATTCAATTCAACAATGAATTATATCATCCATCAACAAACATGAAATCAATCACATCAAACCACCACCAGAAACACCACCTGACACCAACAAAGACGACTGAAGTTGTAACAAGTGATGATAACAATCCGCTGCAGTAGGTCTTTGTTCAGGATTCTGTTCCATACACCAATTCTGTAACTCTCTCAACATCTTAGGCACATTCACCAACCCACATGTCATTATCAAATACCCAACACTCCACACATCTACTTTCACACCATGCAATCCACGCTCCATTTCAGGCGCGTGTCTTCCACGCTCCACCATACCACCTTCATTCTCCTTTACATATTTCCCTAACTCCGGCGCACCGGCCGCTTCGTCGAAACCACTCACAAACCATTCACCACCTTCTCTATCATTTCTCATCATCACTTTTTCCCACCCTAAATCCCTATGCATGAATGATAAGTCATGTAATGCAACCAAAGCTTTTGTTACATATTTTAGGGCTTCCACAAGTTGTTCAATGTTTAAGGGTTTAGCTCTTATTCCTCTAGGTTTAAATACCAAACTCATGTTGTTTTCAACAACCTTAACCAAATACTCACTATGTGGTATTCTATGATCTAATATCTCGTAAACTTCTTTCACTGAAGAAAATTTTCTCTTTTCCAAAAATACCCTTTTGCATGTGTTTGGTGTCATTTCAATTATAACACCGTGACCAAAACTATATCTTTCAAAATCACTAAAGACAAAACTACCCTTTTGCATGTTGGAACAAGCTTTGCTTAACATAGATAACAAAATACCAATTCTGAAACATGGTACTAATGCTTTGAATCTTTCACTTGGTGTTGTTAGATTCACTTGATGTAAATCGGTTCTAATGATCTTCCCATCTTCTTGTGATTTACTAAGTGCACAAAATGTTACCTTATTTCCAATTGCATAGTAACCAAGGATATAAGGTAAATCCAAATAGCTCCATAGTAATTTTTGGATGATAGTTGATGATGGGTTTTGAATATTCTCTTTAAATTCTTCACATTCTTCACCTCTCCATAGACAAAGATTGTTCACAAAACCACTCACATTAGGCCATTCATCTTGCAACAACAATGTGTCTTGTGATTGTGATGAAAATGATGAAAAGGGTTTTCTAGTAATTACAATTTCATCGTGGCAGAATCTTGAAACGACCCTATTGATGCAATCATCCCATAGACCAATGAAAGAGTCTCTACTAGAAAATGGGAGAGTACTAGGGTTGTTAATGTTGTTATTGGTTCGAATGATGGGGCCCACAATGTCATAGATTATTGATCTACAATCCAATGGTTCAGAAGTTGTTGTGAAGAAGAATTCTTTACCTTGTGGTAAATCATCAAACACTTCTTTCCTAAGTGGAAAACGTAAATTTTGTGGTGGTGGGTCTTGTAAATGATGCTTTAGTTCGAATAATGTTGGAAGTGATTGTGGTGATGAAATACGGAGGAGACAATCCATGTAGTACTCAGTTGGGTCTCTAAAATCCAATGGAACAATTGCTGCAAATTAAATACACCAACCATAAATTAATTATGATTCTGCCAAATTTAATTAGAAGCACTATAATACTTGCTGGATAATTTAATACTTCAGTGTAAAGTTTGAGTATTATTGAATTACAATAAATTACATGTAAAAAGCAAATCCATGTCTATTTTTTTTGTTGACAAAAAACAAAGGCATGTCTTTAATTTATTATAATTCTTTTTTTTTAATTCCATAATTTATCATAACTCTAAATTTCGATAAATAGGCATACAAATGCAGATAATGTAGTTGCAATTGTAGTTGCTTTATGTAAAATTCAACTATATCCAATTATAAGTAAAAAGCAATTGTACATGATTTTAGTTTGACATGGTTTTAAATTGTGTTTGCTATGCACTCTATGATATTAATGTAACCCTTGATTTAGAACCAAGATATTTGAAACAATATCCCGATTCATATAAGTTTCTTTTATGAACAAATTTTAAAAAGAAAAATGTAGGGTGGAGTTCAAACACTTGAGAAAACATCATTATGAGTCAACAATTCATTAACTCCTCCATCCCAAACATACAAATAAAACTTGTATTATTTGTTGCTCATGCTCTAGCACATAGTTTCCATTTATTTGATGAGCCATATTGATAGTTAGTTGCCATTTAATTATTGAAATTCATCATTGCATTGAGCAAATTATTGACAATGAAATGCAAGTTTGCAATATTGTTCAAGAAACACTTATAAGTTTGAATGAAATGAAATTAAAAAAAATATGGCATTCAATTGGATAAAAAAATGGTATAATTGCAAACTTTAATATATGTGTTAATTTTATTGATTAAAGAATGAGCCTACATAAATTAAGGAACTCACATCTTATGGGAATTGGTTTGTTGATAGGTTGAACTCTTTCAGCAAAACCTGAAAAATACAAGGATAAATAAAATTTAATTAAATTAAATCCTAGAACATGAAAAACAAACCATAGAAAAATTATTGATAGTTTTAGTTTAATACCACTAGAAGTTGAAGAAGATTTTCTTCTACCAAAAACTTTAACTTGTTGTCCAGAAACAAATCTATCAACTGAAAAACCTTTGAAAGGACCATCTTCAAAAGATTCTAAAGGACAAATCACCATTGCATCATCAAAACAAGTGAGTTCATCAGCATGTAAAAAGCTTGAATTTTGAACCCTTACTCTCCCTCTATGAACTTCACCTTCTTCACCCCATAAACTCACTGATTCTTCCCATACCATTCTTATCTTACCAATTCTTCTTAGTTCTTTAGAGCTAGAAGAAGGTGTTGAAATTTCCATTAGTGAATCTAACCCTAGAATGTTTCCTCTATGACCATGAAAAAATGGTTCACCTCCACTACTTGTCATTGCTAATTGTTTTGTCCTAGCTGCAATAATGATACAATATTAGTTAAAAAAATTGAACTATTTTTGGTTGGAAAAAAGGTTAATTATTTTATTTATAATATTAATTATTATTTTTTAAAGTATTTTTTGACTAATCTTTTTTTTTTCCACCTTTTCTAAAACATTCTTTCCCTGAAACAATGTGAAACAGTATTTTTAGTTGAAAGAGTCAGAGAGAATAACAGAAACAGTAAATAATATACTTGCCTTCCAAAAACTTTCATGAATCTCTCAAACTACTGTTTATTCTATAAGAAGTTAAAATAAATATATATAAAAAAAAAAGCAAAACTTTACCGTTTCAATTAATTTCACAAATGCATTAAAGATTATATGAGTAGATTATAAATATATAGTGGATAAGGAATTTTAATTTAATAGAAAAAGGGAGTTTAATTAAATTTGAAGAGTATGAATCATAAATTAAAATTATCACATAATAATAATAGCTTCTCCAATATATCTAAACAATATATGTAAAAAACTAAACTTTACTGTTTCAAATTTTGACTAGTGTATTCAAGATTATGATGTGGTGAAAAATAAAAAAAGGGGTTTAATTAAATGTGAGGAAAAAAAAATCATAAATTAAATTTTTTATGGTTTTATTGCATAAAATGAACCTGATAGAGGAAGATCATCATCTTTGAAAGGTCTAGGAGGAGGAAGAGATCTTGTTCTAGCTTCATCACAAGAAACAAAAGAAGAACCAACTCTACCACCACCACCATGAGAAGATCTCATTCTTGATCCCATAAACTGTGAAAGTTCTTCAAAAACCTCTTCATCAAAAGAAGCTGGTAACCTATGCAACTTTCTTTCATAAGGTGAAAGTCTAAAATAGCTTTTACCAACTTGTTCTCTTTCACCACCTCTTTCCCATTCATAAACTTTCCTAAACTCACCTAACATGTTATCCCATTTTGTACCTGCTGTTTTTGCATCTCTATTAACACCATGTTTGTTTAGAAATTCAGCTACTTCTTTGTCTTTATCAGCTCTTGTTTTCCCTCTACTCATTCCCATCTCTTGTTCACTTCTTGAAGATGTTTCTGAACTTGTTTGGTATTGTTCTTTCCATGCTCTTGCTAACCATAGCATTTCATTAGGTTTCCAAACAGGACTTACATATTTCCCTTTTCTTAGTTGTTGATGTACTTGTTGTTCTAACTCTTGTAACCTGTTTCCTTCTTGACAAGGCATTGGTGAATGATCATGGGATTGTGATGATGTTGTCTCTGATGAAGAAGCAGCTAAAGGTGTTGTTTGAGGTTGTTGTTGTTGAGGAAGATTTGAAGGTGAAGGTGTTGTTGATTTTGATTCTGTTGTTGGATTTAGAATGTTGGTGATTTGAGGTTGTTTTTGTTGTTGTGTTGGTGAAGGTAGAAGCTTCCATTGTCCACTATATCTTGGTCTTTTTGTGGTTAAGGATGTTTCAAATTGGTTTTCAAAAGGTGAAGAACATGCACCACTACTTGAGACATATAATGGAGTTGAAATAAAAGGGTTTGTTCCACTTCCACTTACAACAATTTGTTGTGATGATGATGATTGTTGGTGGTGATGATGATGGATAATTGGTCTTGTTGTATCTGTTATGGATTCTTCATGTTGTGGTTTTGGTGATGATGATAAAATTTGTTGTTGTTGTTGTTGAGGTTGTTTCTTGGATGTGTCTCCTTTGTCACCAACCATTTTGTTGTAAAATAAAAAATGGTTCTAATGAGAGAGAAGAAAAGAAGGAAGTAGAACAAGCGTAACAATGTATCTATCTATCTTTATGTTGGTGTTGTAATGTTTATTTTTTGTTGAGAAAATAGGGTTTTAAGATAAAAACTTGTCTTAAAAAAAAGTTAAAAAGAAAATAATTTTGAAAAAGGAGTGATAGATTATGATAGTGATGTTTATTTTGAAAATTACTCTTTTTATGTATGAAATTGTACATTCCATTGTATCATCCGCAGTTAACTGTCGTTCGACATTTTTCAGCGACAGTTAGATGTTGTTGGTATTTTTAAAATTGGTTCAATCACTTTTTAAGTTCGTTCAATTGATTTTAAAAGTGTCAGCAGCAATATATTAACTATCGTTGAAAAATGTCGACTGGTAATGTTAACTGCAACCGATGGAAAGGAATGAACAATTTTAAATAGGAGAAGAGCAATTTTCATTTATTTTTTTGTTGAGAAAATAGGGTTTGAAGTTAAAAAGAAAATAATTATGAAAGAGGGGTGATAGATGATAGTGATGTTTATTTTTTTTTGTTGAGAAAATAGGGTTTAAAATTAAAAAGAAAATATAATATAGAAAGAGGGGTGATAGGTGATAGATAGATGGTGATGGCAGTGGTGGTGTAGTGTAGGTTCTATAGAGTATCTTGAAAAGGGAAAGTCACAAAGTGGAGAGGATCACAGCAAGAAAAAGCAAACATACGAAAATATGAAAAGTAGCAACAGAAAGGAGAAAATTTTTAAAAAGTCAAGAGAAGTGTGGGAACTGCCGTGAATGAGACGGTTCGGTTTTCTTGTTTTACATTCATGTAGTATTCATCTACTAAAAAAATGAAGAATAAAAAAATGTGATCATACAACCTATGAAATGAAAATGTATTTGTTTCATGTAACATGAATTAGAATAAGTTTATACTCCATGCTACACTAGAATCAAGATGATGCACCACAATTTTTTAAAAGCTACATCGTGTAGCTAGCTTATGTAAAATTGCAATGAGTCACCATAATTCTGACATGTTCATTGTAATATCAAACACACTTATTCGACTTATAACCTAATTTTGTAAAAATGGATCTAATCAATTCAAATTTTAATAATATCAAAGTATATTACTTATCCATGTAACCACCATATTAATAGACCACACCATCAATATCTTGTCCTAGAAATGAGACAGTTTATATACATGAATTAATCTATAGAAGGTATACATAATTTATTAAAAAAAAAGTCATCATAAACTTACACACACGAAACAGAGGTGTCAGGGTTAGAATCCCGATCATGACGTCCGACCTAATAATTTCAAAATTATCTTCAGTTGAGCTAAGACTTATGAGAAAAATTGATATTTTTTAAAATTTATTATAAATAAAGTGAGTTAAATGTAAAATGGTTTAACGTATTGATGTAATAGTGAATCTATCAATAAATGTAAAACAAAAAGCAATTGTAAAAACAAAAATCAATTCTATAAACAAAATCAAGTCAACAACCTTTAAAATCAACTTTAACTCCTACTAAGGTGAAATTAAACACACACTAAATTGTAGATAATACTTGAGTGACATTGTGGTTGATGACATTGGTGACATTGACCAACCACAATGTAACATGTGTACAAAGAAACAAAAAAATATTATGAAAGAGAAAGAAGAAAGACACTTGTGACATTGTGTTGGTCAATATCACAACGTCACCAACCACAATGTCACCAAAGTGTTCCCCTAAATTGTTATGATCACTTATTTTTCTTCAATTCAACAACTTTAAAATCATTTTTTTTAAAAGAAACCTTTAAAATCAATTCTAACCCCTACAATATTGAAATCAAACACAAACTAAATTGTGGTGATATTTTGAAAAAAAAAGTATATCAATAGAAAATATCATTCACCTTACAAATTTATTGTGTGAAATTAAGTTACCCTACATCCAAACACAACTTCAATTTGGTTAAATTAAGAGAATCCTTGTAATCTTGACATGTCATATTATTTGACATGTTAGAAGGAAAGAGAAACTAAGAAAAAAAAGTTAGATAGTGAGAGGTGTAAGTGCATGATTAGAGAGGGGTTGTCACTTGTCATGATTGTACAATTTTCTGAAAAACGCGGCTCTAAGAATTATAAATATTGTTTTTATAATTACATTATTTATTTCATTTTCTTGGTTATAGTAATATTTATTACTATTATTTTTTGTTTTTTGGGTTGAAGTTAGTTCATTCAATGTTAGTTATGCTGTGTATGTTGAAACTATGAGTGTGTGAGTGAGGTTTTTAGAAAGATGTGTGTGTTTGTTTGGTGTTGATATGTTTTTGGGTTTTGAGATTTGAGATGGAGACTGCACGAATAGATGGCTCTGCTTCAATGAGGCATTGCTTTGCTTATGACAAAACAATTTTGGCCTTGTTCACATTTCTTAAATTGATTTTTTTTTTTTATAAGATTTTCTTCTTTTTTCTCATCCCTTAATTTTACATAAAATAAAATTTCTTACCAATGTTGTTTCGTAAAAAAAATATAACTCCTACTCTTGTATTAATTATGTTAAAAAGTATTTGGATGTCCCGTGAGTTTATCTCAATTGATAAGGACAAGACATAATATATGCAAGATTTGTGGTTCGAACCCCGAACACCAAAAAAAAAAGGTATTTGGATGGGAATCGAATATCTTTTACGTGTAATTGTAAAGTTTACTACTTTAAAACAACTAAAACCACGATAATCGATAAATTCTTTTTCCAAAGATTTAGGCCCATTTGTTTTGGATTTTTTTAACTAAAAAAAACACTTTTTTTATTTTTGTTGTGTTTGTTTTAGATTTTAAAAAAAAAATCTATTTTGCTAAAAAAAAAAAATTATTTTTAGCCTCAAAATGAAAATCTATTTTAAGTAACTTTTCCAAAATCTTTTTTTTTTCTCTTCTAAAAAAACTTTAGATTTTTTTAAATTTTTTTTAGATTCTTTTAACCAAAAATCTATTTTTATTTTTTAAAAAACTGAAACAAATGCACCTTAACATGATTGAATTTTTAAAATTCAAGTTGAACTTAAAATCTTTGATTGTTACATTAAAAAATATGATTAACTTAGTTGATTAAAAAAATTAAATTAATTTAATTTACACTTAAAATTTAGTTTAATTCAATTACATGACTCCATTAAATATATTTGTTTTTTTGTTGGTATTGGGTAAAACATTCCGTCGGTCTCTTTTCTATTTTTAGATTTTCCTTTATTTCAAGCAACGTACTTGTGTACTGCTGCCTTGCTGTATTTTTAATATTATTTTCGTCACTAGCTTTTCAAGCAACTGCACCTATGAATTTAGATAAACATAGGTATATATGCATGTTTTTATTCTCTATATATATTATCTACTGTAATAATAATAATAATTAATAATCTGTGGTTAAGATTTGAGTGAGGATCAAGGCCGTTCAAAAAATAAAATAGAACTGAGTATCAAATTTGTGATAAATTATTGATTTATAAAGATCAAGACACCTAATTCTAACTATTTTTGTGAAGTCCATTAAAAAAATGTAACACGGTGGCATTTTTAAAATTACGTTGAAATCGTGTAACCCAAAAGCGGATTATTTATATATCTTTGAATTAGAAACTGGAACTATTTTTATTCTTAGGTTTCCATTTTGCTGATGTGACATGCTTTAGAGATGTTTTTCATCTCTAATTTTTTTTTAAAAGCTTATCATCTCTAATGGGTTTGTTTGGCCAAGCTTTTTTACGGCTTATAAGCTTTTTGGAAGTCAAAGCTAACAATAAGTGCTTTAGAAGCAAAGCTAAAAGTTGTTTGGTAATTGTCATTTTTTTTAACTTCAAAGTGATT